>ENA-ORSA01001363-ORSA01001363.1-human-gut-metagenome-genome-assembly--contig:-NODE-1363-length-20680-cov-3.521164_pt1 | contig 20680 bp, 22 predicted proteins | sample MGYA00242179_ERZ509142 | MGnify/ENA primary metagenome ERZ509142 (study PRJEB26280, sample SAMEA2338659) | human gut metagenome | biome: human gut; feature: human-associated habitat; material: faeces... | reverse complement strand
CATCCGCTGCCCGGCGCTTTGCCGCCTGTTTGGGTTTCTTTCCCTTTTGCGGATTTTTTATCTCCGCGCCGCGCTCCCCGTTTCCCCGCTCTTTTCCCCGCATTGTTCTGCACACAAATCCAAGCGCCCCGGGCAAATCGGCCCGCTTGGCCGGTACAATCGCGTCCTACAAAATAACGCCCGGGCGCAAAGCCGCGGGCGTTGTTGTATTTTAGGCCTTTTCTTTTTGCAGCGCAGCAAAATCGCCGTTTTGTATCTTGTGGATATGCCGGGCAATGCGCTCTGCCGGCCAATCCCACCAGGCAAGCGCCTCCAACTGCCGGATGGTTTTTTCGTCAAAGCGCCGACGAATCTTCTTAGCCGGTACGCCGCCTACAATCGTATACGGCGGCACGTCCATTGTCACCACCGCGCGCGTGCCGATGATCGCGCCGTTGCCGATCTTCACCCCCGCCAAAATCACCGCCTGATAGCCGATCCATACATCATGGCCGATTTCAATATCGCCTTTGTTGTCCCACGCCTTGGCAATGTCCCGCACGTCCAATCCCCAGGCTTCGTAAAACAGCGGAAACGGATAGGTTGAAAGCGAGCCCATCGCGTGGTTGGCCGTGTTAAACAAAAAGCGCCCCCCGCTGGCAATCGAGCAAAATTTGCCGATCTTCAGCCTGTCATGATTGATAGGATATTGATACAATACGTTCTTTTTCTCAAACAATACGGGATCATATTCAAATTCATGATACATCGTATAGTCCCCCACCGTGATGGCGGGGTTTGTGATGGCCTGGTTCAAGTAAATCGTGTTTTTATCTCCCGTTCTGGGATACAGCGTCTGTGCCGGAATCATCTTTTTCCCTCCTGAATTTTCTTTTTAACAGACAATTCCGGCTTTTACAATGCAGCGTTTCACGCTCCTCACCTCTTTGTTTTCAGTATACCAAAAACAAAAAAGCCCCGCAAACATCGGGGCTTTTTGCTTAATCTCTTTCCAGCAGCGCTTCTTTCGGGTGCCGCCCGGTGGCCAGGTAAATGGCCCATTCCGCAATGTTTGTGGCGTGGTCGCCGATGCGCTCGATGTATTTGGCTATCATCATGGTGTCCACCGCCGCCATCGCATCTGTCGGCTGGTGGCTGATCACGTCCGCCAGCCCCGCCACGCAGGCGGAAAACAGCCGGTTGATGGGCTCGTCGCCCTCCATCACCTTTCTGGCCAGTGCCTCGTCCTCATCAAAATAGGCGCCCAGCGCGTCGTTAAATTGCTGCATGGCCTGCGCCATCATTTCCAACAGCAGTTCGGACGGCGCCAAGTGCGGGGCCGTGCCGCTGCGCTCGATAATTTCGCAAATATCCGCGCATTGGTCGGCGGCGCGCTCCAAGTCCGTTATAATCTTCAGCGCCGCGGTAATCAGTCGCAAATCGCCGGCAATCGGGCTCTCCCGTTTAATCAGCGATAGGCATGTTTGCTCTATATGCCGTTCAAAGCGGTTGATCGCCACATCGCCCTCTTGAATCCTGTGCGCCCGTTTTACGTCGCTCGTCTCCAAAATCTCGCCGGTCTTGCGCAAAATGCCGTTCACCATCGAGCCCATATCCATCAAGTCCGCCGTCAGGCCGGAAAGCTCTTTGTCAAATCTTTCGCGTGGTGGCATGTCTGTTTCCTCCTTTTATCCGAAACGCCCGGTAATATAATCTTCTGTGCGCTTATCCCTGGGCTTGGAAAAGATCTGGTCCGTCTCGTCATATTCCACAATCTCTCCGTGCAGGAAAAACGCCGTTTTATCCGAAATACGCCCTGCCTGCTGCATGTTGTGCGTCACGATGACAATGGTATATTTTTCCTTCAGTTCGCCCATCAAGTCCTCCACGCGTGAAGTGGAAATCGGGTCCAGCGCGCTGGTCGGCTCATCCATCAGCAGCACTTCCGGCTCCACGGCCAGCAGCCTTGCAATGCACAGCCGCTGCTGCTGCCCGCCGGAAAGGCCCATGGCGCTGGTTTTCAGCCTGTCGTGCACCTCTTCCCACAGTGCCGCGCCCTTCAGGCTTTTTTCCACAATGGCGTCCAGCTCGCTCTTTTTTTTAATGCCGTGCGTGCGCGGCCCATAGGCAATGTTGTCATAGATAGACATGGGAAACGGGTTCGGCTTTTGAAACACCATCCCCACGCGTTTTCTCAATTGCGAAACATCATATTCTTTATAAGCGTCTTTCCCTTCAAAGAGAATTTCGCCCTCTGTTTTCACGCCCTCTATCAAATCGTTCATCCGGTTCAGCGTGCGCAAAAATGTGGATTTCCCGCAGCCCGAAGGGCCGATCAGCGCCGTGATCTCGTTGCGCGGCACTTCTATATCGATGTCTTTGAGCGCCTGTTTTTCTCCGTAATATAAATTCAAATGCTTCGCCTGAAGAATCGGGCTTTCAATCGGTTTCATGCTTTGCCTCCCTTTGCTTTCTTCCCTACCATCTTGGCCGCCCTCGTGGCCAGCTGATTGATCAGCGCCACAATCACCAACAGCACCACCGCCACGGCAAACGCGGATTCAAACGACACGCCTTCCTTGGCCAAAAAATACAGGTGAACCGACAGCGAGCGCCCGGACGAGAATATCCCGGACGGCATCCCCACCGTGGAGCCCATCGTGTAGATAATCGCAGCCGTTTCGCCCACAATACGCCCGATGGATAAAATCACGGAGGTTAAAATCCCGCTCATCGCGTTTGGCAAAACCACTTTGCAAATCGTGCGCAGTTTGCCCGCGCCCAGCGCCAGCGAGCCCTCGCGGTAGCTGTCCGGCACACTGCCCAGCGCCTGTTCGGTGTTGCGCACTACCACCGGCAAACACATCACCGCCAGCGTCAGCGCCCCGGATACTATGCTGTATTTCAGTCCCAAAAACACCACAAACATCGCATAGCCAAACAACCCGTACAATATGCTGGGAATGCCGGCCAGGCTTTCCGTGGCAAAGCGGATCATTTCCAATCCCCGCCCTTTTTTGGCATATTCGTTTAGATAAATCGCCGCGCAAATGCCAATCGGCGTTACGATAATCAGCGTGGTAACCACCAGCAGCAGCGTGGAAACAATCATCGTCTGAATCCCATACTGCCCCACGCCCGGCTTATACGGCGTGATAAACAAATCCAAACTCAAATTCGGAATGCCTTTGATCAGAATATAGCCGATGATCCCCACCAGCGTCAGGCCCACCAGCGCCGCGCACACATAAATCGCGCCCTTTAGCAAGACGTCTGCTTTGCGTTTTTTGTGTTTCATCTTGCTTTCTCCTTTTTCGGCTTTGTCAGTTTTCTAAGCAGCCCGTTAATCGCCATGATAAACAGGAACAGGATCACGCCTGTGGCAAACAGCGCCTCCTGGTGCAGGCCGCTGGCATAGCTCATTTCCATGGCGATGTTGCTTGTCATCGTCCGCACCGGGTCCAACAGCGAGCCCGGCATCGTCGGCCGGTTGCCGGCCACCAGCATCACGGCCATCGTTTCGCCGATGGCGCGCCCCATGCCCAGCACCACGCCGGCCAAAATCGTCTTTTTCGCCGCCGGCAGCACCACGGTAAACAGCGTCTGCATATGCGTGGCGCCCAGCGCCAGCGCCCCTTCCCTGTATTCATGCGGCACGGTCTGAATCGCGTCCATGGTTATGGAAATCACCGTTGGCAAAATCATGATAGACAAAATGATCACCGCCGCCAGCATGCTCAGCCCGTTGCCGCCGATACATTGGCGAATCAGCGGCACCAGCACTACCAGCCCGAAAAACCCGTATACCACAGACGGAATGCCCGCCAACAGGTCTATACACGGTTTTAACAGCCGCCGCCCGCGCTTGCCCGCCAAGTCCGTCATATAACAAGCCGCCAAAATGCCGATCACAGAACCGATGATCACGCTGATCAGCGCCGTAATCAACGACGTTACAATCATCGGCAAAATGCCGAATTGCATCGTCGTCGGCTTCCATATCGACCCGAAGATGAACGAAAACACCCCAATTTGCGAAATCGCCGGCAGCCCTTTGATAAAGATAAACACCGAAATCAAAACCACCGCCAACACCGACACGCTCGCGCACAGGAAAAATCCCCCCTCGAAAATGCGCTCGCCCGGGGTGCGTGCGTCCACTTTTCTTCTGTTTGTTCTTTCTCTTAGCTTTTTCATATCCTCATTATAGGAATGCGCTGTTTTCGCCAGGTTATGCAAAGTTAAACTGTGGGTTAAACAATCGTTAACCCCGCTTAACATTTCCCCTTTGTCTTTGTCCCGCGCCATACAAAAAGCCCCTCCGCACAAACCGTCATGCAGAGGGGTCCTTTCTTTATTATAAGATTTGTTCTATTTGCAGGCGCTCATCGTCCGGCCCGCGAAAGATTGCGTTTCTCTCCCCGTTGGGATACAACAGCGGGTCATATTCCTCGCTTTGAAATTCAATGCCCTTTTCCTTCAACGCCGCCATGGCCTCGGCCAGGTTTTCCACCTGCATACACAGATGGTTGATCGTGCCGTCTATCCCGTCCCGCTGGCTTCTGCCGCCGCCGCGTTTCACCAGCTCAATGGTCACACCGTGCGTTTTCATAAAATGCAACCGGGTGCCGTTTTCATGCACGCAATCCCATACGTCCTCAAAACCCAACACCTCTTTGTAAAACGCCCTCGAGCGCTCTATGTCCGATACAAAAATCGCCACATGCCCCAGGCCAATCAGCCCAAGTTCTGCCACTGATTCTCCTTCTTTCTGCCTTTCGGCGTTATCTTTTCTCCTTTTCCCAGGAAAGCACCTTGCCGGTTTCCGCGTCAATTTCAAATTCATATTTCACTTGTCCGCAAACAAATTCGCCTTCATAGACCGGCCGTCCGTCCTCCATGTCTTTTTTCATGCTGAACACAGAAATATCGGCTGATTTCACACCGGCACGCTTGAGAGCAATCTCCTTGGCCTCTTGCTTGGAAATCTCTTTCTTTGATGCATTCTGTTTCTTTTTCGCCGTTTTTTTCGCATCTTTAATTTCCGTTTCATGCTTTAAAATTTCGCCGTCTTTTCTGCTGATCTCGTATTCATATTTCGTATTATCCACATAAAATTCTATCTCATATGTTTTCTGTCCGTCCTCCGTGTCTTTTTTCATGCTGTATCCGGACAGGTTTTCCTCTTTCACGCCGGCATGCGCCAGTGCAATCTCCTTGGCTCTCTCTTCGGAAATTCCCTCCGCCGTTTGGGTCGGCTGCTCCTGTGTCGATTGTATGGTTTGTGTCGGTTCCTCGGGCTTGTTTTGCACGGCCGGCCCGCAGCCCGATGCTGCCAGGCACACCATCGCCGCCATCATCCAAAGTCCCATCCTATGTCTTTTTTTCATAGCGTACCTCCTTTTTTATGTTATGTTGTTATTATACAAAAAAAGCTTTTCTCTCATCAATATAATTCTTAGTGAAACAGTCATATTTTCTTTTATTATCAATCTTTATATATTTTCTTATTCTATTCTTGTTATATTTCTTTTAATTTCATATCACGAATACTGCTTTTTGAACTTTGGGGCAAAAAAAGAACGCCTTCATCCTCGGCGTTCTTTTTCTTATGCACGGTTCTCCTCATTGTACACCGGCAGGGTAAAGGAAAACGTCGTCGTTTGCCCCGGTACGCTGGAAACCGTGATGCTCTCGCCCATGCGCTGCAAAATCTCGCTGGCAATGGAAAGCCCCAGCCCCGTGCCGCCGCCGGTGTGCGCTTTGTCCGCCTTGTAAAACCGCTCAAACACATGCGGCAAATCCTCCGGCGCTATGCCGTCGCCGCTGTTTCTCACGCGCACCAGAATTTTATTCTGCACCGCCTCTGTTTCAATCCACACCCGTCCTTCGGTCGGGGTGAATTTGAATGCATTGTCCAGCAAAATCGTCAAGATCTGTTCTATCCGGTCCGCATTGGCCCAGGCCTCCGGGCAGTTTTGCGCCGGCTCCGTGGTAAAGGCAATGCCCTTTTCCTCGGCCAGCGTTTCATACCGCATCGGCATTTCCTCCACCAGCTCCGTCACATTCAGCCGCGCAGGCTCCATGGCCTCCGTGCCGCTTTGCAGGCGGGAAAGTTCCAGCAGATCGTCAATCAAACGCGACAGCCGCAAGCATTCGTGCAAAATATAGCCGTAATAGCGCGCTCTATCCTCCTCGGTTTTGATCAGCCCGTCGGACAGCGCCTCCGTCAGCCCGCGCACCGCACTCAGCGGCGTGCGCAATTCGTGCGAAACGTTGGCCACATAATCCTTTCTCGTCTGCTCCAACCGCTCTGCCTGGGTAATATCGCGGAACAGCGCCACCGCGCCCACGCACCGCGCCGTATCGCTGATCAGTGGGTGCATCGTCACGCCTACAATCGTGCTGCCTATTTGCAAATTCAGCTGCGTATCCTCTTTGTTTTGCATGCAGCTCTGAAACGCGTGCAGCAAATCCGTCACATACGGCAGGCTGTCCCATTCGTTAAAGCCCTGTTCCAAGCTCAGCAGCTGATACAGCGCCGGGTTGGTATGGGTAATCTGCAAATGCATATCCACCGCCATAATCCCCTCTGCCAGGCCGTTGAGCGTTTGCCGCAGCCGGTTTCTTTCCACCGTCAGCGCCGAAATCGTAACCGACAGCTGCTCGCTCAACACGTTCAGCTGCGTGGCCAGCATGCCGATTTCTCCGCCTACGGATTCATCCGCCCGCACGGAAAAATCGCCGCCCACCATCGCCGTCGCCACGTCCTGCATCTGGGAAATCGGCTTTGTGATGTGCCTTGTCAAAAAATACATCGGAATAAATGCGATAAGGCTGGCCACCAGCATGCTCAAAAACAATACCGGCACCAGGCCCTTAAACGTGTCTTTGATTTCGCTGGCCGGCATTGTCAGCGCCACCACCGCCACAATCGTCCCGTCTTTATAAATCGGGGTAATCACGGTGTAGATTTCGCCGATCTCCTCGTTCAAATCATGCGTTTCTATCACCGTATAGCCGTTTTCCAATACGGTCTGCACGCTGGTGCGAATCAATTCCAAAATATTGTCGCTCTGCCCTTTTAGCAAAAACTTAGCCGGCCTGTCGTCGGTAGAGCGCATGATCAGCTTCCCCTCGCTGTTAAACACCTGCATCTGGCTGTCCGTAATCACCCCGGACATGCTCAGCGCGCGCTCAAATTCGCGCAGCGTCATCTCTTCGGATTGATATTGCAGATAATAGCTGGAAACCACCTCCGCGCTGAGTTGCAATTCCTTTACCCGCTCGTTGGCAAAGGTCTTAGGCCCCACGGAAGCGTAGATCAGCGCCGTCATCAAGCTGGCCACCAGCACCACCAGCAGCGTTGTAAACAACAGCCGCGGCAAAAGACGAAGCCGCTTCATGCTTCCACTTCAAATTTGTATCCGACGCCGTAAATCGTCCGGATGCCAAATCCCTTTGCATCTTCCGGAAATTTTTGGCGAATGCGTTTGATCTGCGTGTCCACAGCGCGCGTATCGCCAAAATAATCATAGCCCCATACCCTGGATAAAATCTGCTCTCTGTCAAACACCTGGCCGGGATGCGAGGCCAACAGATACAAAATTTCCACTTCCTTGGGCGTAAACGGAATGGCCTTTCCATTCACTTTCACTTCGTAGTTGGCCAGGTTGATCGTCAGCCCGTCAAAGCGCAGCACGCGCGAATTGTCCTCCGTGCCGCTCTCGTTTACCCTTCTTAACACCGCTTTGATGCGCGCCACCACTTCCCGCGGCGAAAACGGCTTTACAATATAGTCGTCCGCGCCCAGCTCCAGGCCCAAAATGCGGTCTATCTCTTCTCCTTTGGCCGTCAGCATCAAAATGGGCATGTTGCTGTTTTTGCGCACCTCGCGGCACACCTCTATTCCGGAAATCTGCGGCATCATCAAATCCAAAATCATCAAATCCGGCTTTTTCTCTTCCACCAGCTTCAGCGCCTGCGCCCCATCATAGGCGGAGATCATCTGATATCCTTCGTTTTTCAAATATACCCCCAGCGCTTCGTGCACCATGGGCTGGTCATCACATACCAAAATCAACGGCGTTGCAGACATATCTATCACCTCATTTTTACTCTGCCTGTATTATATCACCGGCCAAATTCGATTCAATACATTTAAATGAACTGTTTCTTTTTTTCTGTCTGTTTGTCAAACTCCTGCCGCAAATGCCCCCTGCTTCCCTCTTTTTTGCATAGTTCGCCCACCTCGGCGCAAACTTAACAACGCGCTAACAATTCCTTTAAAAACATACAACCTTCCGTTTATGCCCGTTTAACATCCGGGCGTTATGCTATGACCAACAAATCAAGAGGAACACAATCCAGGAGGAAACAAACTATGAAACGTAAACTTCTTGCAACGATGGGCCTTGTGGTCGCTTCCATGATGGTCTTTGCCGGCTGCGGTGCCGGCAACAGCACAGACCCTGCCGCAAGCGCAGCAGGCGGCAACGAAAAGCTGATGGTCATCGGCTCCACTTCCGTTGAGCCGTTGATGCAGAAATTCATCGATACCTACACCACCGCCGATGTGGAAATGCAGGCCCCCGGTTCCAGCCAGGGCATCGCCGCCGCGCAGGACGGCACCGCCGATATCGGCATGAGCTCCCGTGAATTGAAAGACAGCGAAACCGGCTTGGACGCCACCACCATTGCCTATGACGGCATCGTGGCCGTGGTAAACCCCAATTGCCCGGTCAATGATTTAACCAAAGATCAGCTTGCGAAAATCTTCAAAGGCGAAATCAAAAACTGGAAAGAAGTCGGCGGCCCGGACAAAGCCATCGCCGTGTTCTACCGCGAAGCGGGTTCCGGCACGCGCGGCGCGTTTGAAGAGCTGCTCGGCCTGGAAAACGTGGATGAAAGCTTTGTCGCCGGCGTGATGGATGCCACCAGCGGCGTCATCCAGTCCGTCAAAGGCAACGATGCCGCCATCGGCTACATCTCCTACGGCTCCATGAGCGCGGATGTAAAAGCGCTGAAGGTAGACGGCGTTGAATGCACGCCGGAAACCGTAAAAGACAAAACCTACGCCATCGCCCGTCCGTTCCTGCTGGTCACCAAACAGGGCATGGACAACCCCGCCGCCAAAGCGTTCATCGATTATATCCTGAGCGACGCGGGGCAGAAAATCGTGACAGACAGCAACTATGTGTCTGTAAAATAAACTCTCCCCAAAACCCCAAGATCAAGAAAGGAAAGGCCCTCTTTGAGGGTCTTTTCTTTTCCCTTTCCTTTAACCCCTTGCGCCGTTTGCCCCGTCCCTTTTCCGCCGAAACACCGCAGCCTTGCTTTTGCGCCCATGATACCCCATCCCGGCAACCCGTCCATTTCCCTTTGGGCTTTCCCACAGCCCCTGTTTATCGAATACTCCGCGCCGTTTTCTCCCGCCCCGCTTTTCCCTAAACTTGCCCTCCCAATCAAATCGCTTATAAAAAAGCCTCCGTGCCGTGCAACAGCCGTCACCCTTTCTTGCATCCGTATACGTCCGGCAAATCCTTCTCCTTTTCTCTCCCTTTGGCCATGCCGTTTTCGTTCCGCCCTTTCCTTTGCCATCTTTCTTTCAAATTTTCTCGCCCGGCAGGTTTTTCATGCGTCCCGGTCCCCGTCCTGCTTTCTGCGTTTTCCCCTTTGTTTTGCCCTTGCTTCCGCTGTTTTTTGTCAGAATTTTGCATCACCGTTGAACAATTGTGGTTTGCATTGCAGAACGCCGCAAAAAAAGGCTATACTATCGATAATCAATTTTTAATCATTTCATTTTCAAGGAGTGAGACTCTATGGATTCCTACAATACGCCCAAAAAGGGCAGCAGCCTCTGGATGAAAATTTCTGTCGTCATCCTCTGCTTTGCCGTTGGCATCGGCATCGGCGCGCTGATCTTCTCCGGCCGCGGCGGGGCAACCACCGATACCGCGCAAAGTTCTGCGCAGGCCACGCCCTCTACCACGCCTCGCCAGGATCTCACAGGCGCCAGCCTGCCGGATGTCATCGAGGCCGTTTCTCCCAGCGTGGTCAACATTACCACCACCCAATACGCCCAGCGCTACGGCACGGAAATTGAAAGCGGCTTCGGCTCCGGCTTTGTCTATTCCGCCGATGGACTCATTGCCACCAACAATCACGTCATCGAAGGCGCCAGCAAGATTTATGTCACGCTTTCCGGCTCCGAAAAGCGCTACGAAGCCACCGTCGTCGGTGCGGACAGTTATAGCGATCTGGCCATTTTGAAAATCGAAAAAACCGGGCTCACCCCCGTTACCTTCGGCTCCTCCGGCAATTTGCGTCTGGGCGATTCCGTCTTTGTCATCGGCAGCCCGTATGACAGCCTGTTTGCCAACAGCGTTTCCAGCGGCATTGTCAGCGGCCTAAACCGCCAGATGGTGCTCAACAGCGCCACGCAAACCTTCATTCAGACGGATGCAGCCGTAAACCCCGGCAATTCCGGCGGCCCCATGTTTAATACAAACGGCGAATTGGTCGGCATCATCACACGCAAATCCATGCTGAAAACCAGCGAAAACGGCGATACCACCAGCATTGAGGGCATCGGCTTTGCCATCCCCAGCGACATCGCCGCCCCGGTCTTGCAAAAGCTGGCCAACGGCGAACAGGTGCCCCGCAGCGGTATCGGCATCATGGGCGCTTCGCTTACCTCCCAGGGCCAGCAGGCCTATAATGTATCCGACGGCATCTATGTCGCCGGCGTCAGCCAGGGAAGCCCCGCGGAAAAAGCCGGGTTGAAAGTGGGCGACATCATCACCGCCATAGACGGCACCAAAATCTCCTCCATGGATGAAATGATTCAGCTCATGGAAACCAAAAACATCGGTGATAGCATCAAGATCACCTATGTGCGCGAAGGCAATGAAAGCACCGCGTCCGTTACCATCGGCGATAAAACCAAGATGAACTTTGAATAAGCCTTTTCTTCTCCGCCCCTTTTGGGGCGTTTCCTCTTATACAAAAAGCACGGCTTCCCCGTGCTTTTTCTTTTCTCTGTCTCCGGCTCTAAAAGCCCCTGCCTTTCCCCTCTTTGCAGCGCACCGTCGGTCTTTTCAAAATCTCTATCCCGGTTTTCCCCGCCGGAATTCAGTCCTTTCCCTATTCGCTGATGAAAGATCCTTTTCCCCGGTTTTGCAAGTTTTCTTCTATCTCCGGTTCCCCCGGGTTTCATTTAACACCTTTATTCTTGTTCCCCCCGCCTGCCGTCATTTTTCTTGCAGCCCAAAGCTTCCCTTCCGCCCACCGCTTCAAACCGCGCTGCGTCCTGTTTTCTTTCGCCTTTGCTTGCCCGATCCGCGGCCATGCCCCGCTCATCCTTTTTGGTTTTTTCCGCATCTGCGCTTTTCATTCGCTTTCCAACCCGCCCGTCCGCTTTCCCTTCGGCTTTGTGCGCCGTTTGCTTCCGTTCCGCACCGTCCTCGGCGGCCGCGTTGGCCGTGTACCCCTAGCCCGCTTGCCGCGCTTGGCTTTTTCCCTTCCTGCACGGTTTCCCGCCTTTCCAAACGCAGGCTATCCGTTTTCTCCCTCGGCAAACCTTTTTGGGCTGTCTCTCGTTTGCTTTCCGCCTTTTTCGCCGTCCCTGTCCGGGGTTTTCCCGCCGCTTTCCCCCTTTTCCATGCACAAAAAAAGGACCGGCACTTAGGCAACGTCCCATAAGGAAGTAAAAAGAATTTTGGTAGGAACCGGCGTGTCAAGTCACGCCGGTTCCGATTCGTTTAAGGACTCCCTTCCAATCTTCAAAGGAATGCGGATTTGCCCCACATAGGTGAAGTACAGGTCGATTCGCACCTGCTTTCTCCCGTTCTCCTTTACCGGGCTGTGTACCACGATCTTGCTCACAAGCTCATTGAGAATGGCGGCGTCAAGTTTCGGAATATCCAGGTACTTGTCCACCAGCTTCAGAAACTCGTTCACATCGGAAACCTGCCCGGTCTGTGCCTCAATTTCCCGTTCCAGTACAGCGGCAAGCTGTTCAATCTCTGTCTGCTCCTTCTCGTATTGGCGGGATAATTTTAAGTACCGGCTGTCAGACAGCTTGCCCAGCACATTGTCCTCATAGATATGCTGGATAATCCGGTCCAAATCCTCCATCCGTTTTTTCGCCCCGGAGAGGGCTTTCTGTTTTTCTGCCAGTTCGGCCTTGCGGCTTTTCTCGTCCTGCGCCAGCATTTCCAGCTTGAAATCCTTCCGGAACATACGGACATAACTCAATGTCTGCCGTATGGTTTCCAGCACAATCCGGTAAAGCACCTGTTCCCGGATATAGTGGATTTTGCAGGAGCCGGTGTTGCTCTTGTAATTGGAGCAGACAAAATGATTCTGGCTGTCGTCTTTGTAGGTATTGCAGGTGCAGAAATACAGCTTGGCCCCGCAGTCGGCGCAGTAGAGAAGGCCGGAGAACATGCTGGTTCTTCCTGTTTTTGTCGGCCTGCGTTTGTTCTTCCGCAGTTCCTGCACCCGTTCCCACTGGCCCTTCTCAATGATGGCGGGCTGGGTGTCCTCAAAGACTTTCTGGTTCTCAACCGGGTTTTCCATCCGCTTTTTGAATTTCAGGGACTTGGTATAGGTCTTGAAGTTCACGGTACAACCCGTGTACTCCCGTCGCTCTAATATCCCGGCGACAGATTTTGCGCACCACTGATAAAGATTCTCCGGCATGGTCCAGCCTTTCTGCCTTGCGTGATAGGCGGTGACGGTCAGCACCTTGTCGTCTGTGAGGATTTTTGCGATCTGCATGGGGCCTTTCCCCGCAATGCAGAGGTTGAAGATACGCCGCACCACCTTTGCCGCTCCTTCATCCACAATCCATTTCTTTTTGTCCTGCGGGTCTTTTATGTAGCCATAAGGCGGGTTGCTGGCGATATGCTCCCCGGCTTCGCCCCGCATTTTTACCACCGCCCGGATTTTCTTGCTGGTATCCTTGGCATAATAGTCGTTGAATACATTTTTGAACACCGCAAAATCATTTTCCCCCTTGGCGCTGTCTACATCGTCGTTGATAGCGATAAAGCGGACGTCATAAGCGGGGAAGATGAAATCCTGTAGCCGCCCCATATAGGAATACTCCCTTCCCAGCCGGGACAGGTCTTTGACAATCACAGCGGATACGCTGTAATCCTTCACATATCGCATCATCTCCTGGAACCCCGGCCTCTGGAAGCTGGTTCCAGAATATCCGTCATCTATAAAGAATTGGATATTCCGAAACCCGTGTTCGGCAGCGTATTTGCTCAACAGGGTTTTCTGATTGGTAATGGAATTGCTTTCCCCGTCCAGGGCGTCGTCCTGGCTCAAGCGGCAGTATAATGCGGTAATTTTTTCTGGCTGCTGGTTCATTTGCTTCTCCTTTCTGTTCAGGCAGCCAAGTAAACGGTTGCCCTTATTATAACGCTCCGATTGGCTTTTTGCAGCTATCTTTCCGGTTCTTTCTCTTTCAAATCTTTTTCCATCAGCCGCTTCAGTTTTTTCACGATCCCTTCCGAGCCTTTTTCCGCAAAGTGGGGAATGACCGTGTAGATGGTATTCCTCTCAAAAAAGGGATAGCTGCTGCCGCCAAGGTCAAAATAAAACGCTCCGTCCCTGAAATGTTTTTCCATCCGTTCCCCCACGGCAGGGTCAAAGTCTTTCAGCATCTCATACAGCTTTTGTTCATCAATCATTGGCGTCCCTCCTTTTGTCAACAGGTAAATTCAATGTGATAATAGCTGGCCTGCCAAGACCCTGTTTCCGGCGGACGATCAGACCGCAGGATTCCAGTTCGTGAAACGCCCGCGTTGCCACCTGCCTACTTCGGCGAAGTTTCGCTTTGGCATCCTCCACAGTAAAGTACAGGCGGATGGTCCCATCCGCTTCGATGTAGCCTTTCTTCCTGGAAATCCCCGCCCGGTCTAAAAGCAGGGCGTACAGCACCTTGGCGTCATTGGATAAATCCAGGGGGATAAGGAATCGTGGGAAAATGATATAAGACGAAATATCGGTATCTGTTTTGTATGGAATCATAAATTCTCCTTCCTATCCATTCATCGCTATGATAGATAGATTGATATTGACTATTTTGTATTTAACTCTTTTTTATTAACTACCGTCTAAATCCGGGCTGTCTGACAGGCGGGAAAGCCACGGACTGAAAAACAGGATATGGGCGCTCCAGAGCGTCAGCTTTGCCATGTTCTGAAAAACCAATCCTGGATATTCCCGTTTAGGCAGACAAAATGAAGCGGGAACCTATATGTACTCAGCCTGCTGCCTGTCTGGGGAAATCCCGTTTAGGTCAGGAGCCTGTGCGGACAATTAGAAGCTCGTTCTGGGCGGGCATAAGGATTTATCCCTCTATCCCGTTGACCGGTGCTTGCAAAGCCCGCAGAATCAAGCCTTTTTCGTCTCTAATTGTCCGCAGGCAGCCCGCCTTTTCCGGTCACTGGCTGTTTTCTGCCTGCGGTGAACGATAGCGGCGCAGGACTTGCAGTATTTTGCCCGGTTGGAGCCGGGAAGAAAGGGTTGGCCGCAGACAGCGCACCGTTTATGTTCTTTCCGATGAAGCAAAGCAGTCACCAGAGGTTCATCCAAAGGCAGGACAGCGGCACGGAACCAGTTGCACAGCAGAGAGTAGGAAATGCTTTGCACGCAAACGCATTCTTCTCCATCGTCAAGGGAAAGGCAGTTCCCGCTCTCATAGTTGCAGCACTGATGGACCAGCTTTCTAGCTCTGCGGTATTGGGAGTAGGTCATGATGGGGATTTTCTCTTTGATTTCCATCACCTCCTTTTGGACGGTCAAAACACACCCTTCTATTTATCCGTACATTTTGACAGCAAAATGACACCCCCTTTTGAAAATAAATTTGAGATAGCTCAAAATCCCTCTCATATATCCGTATATTTTCGAGGGAATTATTGCGTGGACAAACACAAAAATACCCTTCTAATAGTCATTTCATTTTGAGGGGATTTTTACGGGGGCAGCAGAAAAATTTAAAAATACCTCTCTATTAGTCGTGACATTTTTAAGGGTGTTTTTATAGGTGTTTTCGCAAAAAAAATACCACCATGGCCGTTTCAAGCCATGATGGCATTCCTCAGATTTCAAATTTATAGCCGACGCGGCAGATAATAAAACTGGAAGAAATAAAGACTTTACGCCAGCTTCCAATTCTGGCTCTCCGTCTGTAGCTTCACCATTCGGGCATATAAGCCGTTTTGCTTCAACAATGTTTCCGGTGCGCCTTCTTCGGCCACAGTTCCTTCAGAAAGCACCACGATTTTGTCTGCTCCGGCTACGGTGCGCATCCGGTGGGCAATCACCAGCACCGTCTTATCTGCGATCAGGCGGGAAAGGGCGGTTTGAATCAGGGTTTCATTCTCTACATCCAGCGAAGCGGTAGCCTCATCCAAAAGAATGATCGGCGCGTTTTTCAGAAAGGCCCGCGCGATGGAAATCCGCTGCCGTTCACCGCCGGAAAGCTCGCAGCCGTTTTCCCCGATGTTGGTATGCCAGCCGTCCGGCAGCTTTTCGGCAAATTCATCTACATTAGCAAGCCGTGCTGCCGCTAACACCTGCTCATCAGTAGCGTCTTTATTCCCAATTCGTATATTCTCCAGAATGGTATTGTCAAACAGGGTAACGTCCTGAAATACAATGGAGAACAGGGAAAGCAGCGTCTCCGGGTCAATTTTGGAAATATCCATGCCTCCCACGGTGATCTTTCCCCGGCTCACATCCCAAAATCTTGCAGCCAACCGGGAAACCGTTGTTTTGCCGCCGCCAGAGGGCCCTACCAAGGCCGTGACTTCGCCCTGTTTTGCGGTAAAGGAAACATCTTTCAATACGGTTTCTCCTGTGTTATAGGCAAAGCCTACATGGTCGAAGGTAATGTCATAGCCTTTGTTGGAAAGTCTGTTTTCTCCCTGCTGAATCGGATGATCGAGGATTTCATTCATGCGGGCGATATTAGTGCGGGTGCTGATAACCGCCGCCAGATTTTGCAACGCCCCTTGCAGCGGATCGTAGAGCCGTGAAACAACCAGCAGGAACAGGAAGAAGGTCAGCACATCGAGACTGCCTGCTATCAGCAGAACCGAGCCTGCCAGCGCAACGGTGGCAATTCCCAGCTTTAATATGAGTGAAGCGGATACCACAAAGGCCGCCAACCCAAACTCATTGAGAATGGAACGATGTTCCACGGCGCGGATTTTCTTTTCCAAGCCTTTCAGGTATTCTGCTTCGGCGTTGTTGGCTTTTAAGTCGCGCACAGTTTCAATGCACTCTTGAATCCCGTCGGCGCAGGCCATCTTTACATCCATCGCTTTCTGATTGAGCCGTTCCTGCACCTTTGCGGAGAAGCCTACAATAGCAAAAGCAACCGGCAATACCCACAGCGCCGCTAATGCCATGCGCCAATCGAATACAAAAAGGCTAATGGAAATTAAGACCGTAGAAATAATGGAGCCTGCCAGTTCGGGAATGAAGTGGGAAAAACTCTGCTCCAAAAAGGTGCAGTCGGCCATGATGGTGCTGGTGAGATCCGCCAAATCCTTTTTTCCAAAGAAGGACAAGGGAATTTTCCGCAGCCGTTCGGCCAGCGTAATCCTCCGCACTCCGCTTTCCGTATAGGTGGCAAAATACGTGGCGTTGTACTGAAAGTAAGTGGTAAGCAGGATCAGACCGATACACACCGCGCAGCCGATGATATAAAAGATAATTTTTTCACCGGGTACGCCGCCGTTCATCAGATCGGCCACTAAAAAATATAAAAGCCCAACGGGAAACATAAAGGAAAGATTCTGGAGGACGCAGGCAAGGCAGCCTTTTACCAGATCCTTCGCCCCCTGCTCGGAAAGGGCATACCGTTTTTGCAGCCGTTTTATCATGTTATTGTACCTCCTTTGCAACCTTCCATTGAACAGAAGTTTGATAGTCCTGCCACATGCGGCTGAATACGCTGCCTTTTTTCAACAGCTCACGGCTTTTGCCGCTCTCTGTGATCTGCCCGTCCTCAATGACATAGATTTGGTCTACGCCAGCCACGGTAGAGAGCCGATGGGCGATCATAATCACCGTTTTCCCCTGTGACAGCTTGGAAAAGGCTGCCTGTACGCGGGATTCATTATCCGGGTCGGCAAAGGCGGTGGCCTCGTCTAAAATTACGACAGGCGCATTTTTCAGCATCACGCGGGCGATGGCAATCCGCTGTTGTTCGCCGCCGGAAAGGTACACACCTTTTGTCCCGATCACGGTGTCTGCGCCCCTCGGCAGCTTTTCCAGAATATCGTCGCACTGGGCATTATGGAGCGCGGCCATAATTTCTTCGCGGGTCGCGTTAGGCTTTCCCATGCGTACATTTTCCAAAATTGAGGCTTTGATTAGGCGGCTGTTCTGGAATACAAAAGAAACGGTATTCATAAGTTCCTCTTTGGCGATGTTCTTCACATTCACGCCGCCAATTTTCACCTGCCCGCCTTGCGGGTCAAAAAACCGGCAGATCAGATTGGCAAGCGTGGTCTTGCCACCGCCAGAAGGTCCCACAAAAGCTACCGTCTGCCCTGCGGGAATTGAAAGGGAAATATCCTTGATGACCTCGTTTTTTCCATCATAACTGAAATGAACATGGTTAAGCTGTACCGAAGCGTCCTCTGGGTGTTCCGGCTGTTTTGGTTCTGCAAGCGGCTTAAGATTCAATACGCTGTCGATTCTCTGCAAGGCATCGTCTACAATCATGGCGTTTTCGCTCTGGAACATGATGCGGGTGAGGGTAACGGAGATAATGGGCGTAATGATGATATAGAACATGAGATCCAGCAGGAAATCCTTGGTAACGCCGCCTTGGGTAAAAATCAGCGCACCGGCAATCAGCGCGGCAAAGACGCCGTTGATGGCTGCCGTATAGAACATCATGGGTGCTCGAAGCTGCTTGGTATAGGCAATCACCCACACCTTATACCTATCAATGGAATCCTTGAATTTTTTGAAGGAGAATATGGTCTGCCCGAAGGTTTTTACAACGGGAATCCCCCGTACATACTCTACCGCTTCATTGGACATATCATCGAGAGCGTTTTGGTATTCTTTCATTTTTTCCTGCATTTTCTTTCCGGTCATCGTCATCATAATCAGAAAGCCCAGCACTACCGGCACAAGGCTCAAAAGTCCCAGCCGCCAGTCGAACACCAGTAGCAGAACCAAAAGGCCGCATGGCGTCGCAATGGCATTGGCACGGTCGGGAAGCTGATGCGCCAGATAGGTTTCGGTGGCGGCGCTGGATTCATTGACGATCTTGCGCAGCCTGCCGCTGCCGAATTGCTCTGCAAACCCCAGCGGCAGCTTTACAATATGCTCCATCGTTTGTAGGCGCAGGTTGGTGGCAATGCGGAACGCCCCTTTGTGGGAACACATCAGAGCGCCTATGTAGACCAACACCGCGATCACTGCGAACAGCACCGCCATCCAGCCGTTACGGGTCAGGTTTTGCGCATGGCTGAAATCCGGCGCAACTGCCAACACTTCCTGCATGACCTTCCAGATATAGTAGAAAGGCACTAACGCTATGAGGGCGCTGATGGCCGAAAGCACCCAGGAAGCGTAAGTCAGGTATTTGTGGTTGCCTGCAATCTGTAGCAGGCGTGACAGATTGGATTGTTTTTTCAAAGAAGATTCCTCCTTTTCTTTATTTCATCTATGATAAAGAGAACACAAGCGCGTCCTTCTTATATCCGTATAAGTTAGTTATCGCTAACCTATGAGCAAAAATTACAGGGCATTACTGCCCCATAATTTTCATCCATCCGGCTGTATAGAAAGCCCGCATTTCCTTCACATAATTTTCTGCGTTTTGAAGCGGCATCTCGTGAATCACCAATTCAAAAAAGGTGTGGAACATGCCGGTAATCAGGATATGCTCCAGCGCGGGGTCAATCTGGGGAGAAGGCCGCCCAAGCTCCTGCAAGACTTCTTGATAGGCATGGGTTGCCGCTGCCTCAATTTCCACCATTTCATCAATAAGGCCGGAAAATTTTGTCCCTTCCGAGCAGCAGAGGATGAGCTTACATTCCTCAAGATGTTCATAAGCGTAGTGGAGCATATCAAACATGCAAGCGCCGGAAATGTCTCCCATAACCTCCGGCTGTTGCTCGTGGGGGAGATCGGCAAATTCCTTCTGCGCTTTTTGAAAACAGCCAAGCAGGTACGCATAATGCTCGCCTACCAAAGCCTCGAACAATTCTTCTTTGCTTTTGTAATAGCCATAAAAGGCTCCGGTAGTCATTCCCACGGATTTCACAATATTCCGCAAGGAAGCGTCTTTGTACCCTTTTTCTAAAAACTCTGCTTTTGCGGCCTGGTGGATACGTTCTAAGGTTGTCAGATTGCCGTCTATTTTCTTCGTCTCCTTATAACGCTGTTATATATCACTGTTATATTTTATCTCGAGAGGCGGGTTCTGTCAAGAGGGAAATTACCCATAGAAGCATTTCAGAGACATTAGAGATAAAACAAGGTGAGGCAGCGTTTATACACTTCCTCACCTTTCTATTTTTCTTCAAACTTATAGCCGATACCGTAGACGCTTTTTACATAGTCCGGCAGATCAGGGGAAACCCTCAATTTTCTCCGTAGATTGCTTACATGGTTGTTTACCGCTTTCCGTGAATAGTAAGTATAATCTTCTTTCCATACCAGATCCATAAGCATTTCATAGGTGAATACTCGTTTTGGATTTAAGATAAGCAAGGAGAAGATTTCAAATTCTTTGACTGTCAGAGGAATCACATTGCCTTGCACCATCACAAGGCGTTGCTCTAAACAGAAATATAAATCACCTTCCCGGATTTCTGTTAATGGCTGATCCACCTGTAATGGAGTAAAATACTGGCCTCGAAAGTGCGTTGTATATGGAAGATCAGCCGGAATATCGCCAGCCTCATAGTCACGAACAAATTGAGCCAACTCCTTCTTTTGATTCGGGGAAAGCAGGGAAAGCAGTTTTTTGCCTATTTGTCTGCCAGAATCCTCTAAATCCAACACGGCTAATTTCCCATATCACCACCACCTAACCGTCATCAAATGCTTTCTTTAATTTTTGAAACGATTCTGAACTAACTGCGTGTTCAATGCCGCAAGCATCCTGCTCTGCGGTTTCGGGATCCACGCCAGCCAATATAAGTTGCTTTGTGAAAAACAGGTGCTTTTCGTAAATCTGTTCGGCAATCTGCAATCCTAGTTCCGTTAGGGAAAGTGTACCGTCAGCATTTTTAACAAGATGGCCGGATTTTATGAGTTCCTTGACTGCCCGGCTTACGGAAGGCTTTTTTACCCCCAACTGCTCTGCGACATCTACGCATCGAACATAACCGTGCTGCTGTTTTATCATTAAGATAGCCTCCAGATAATCCTCCATCGCTGGTGTCAAAGCCATTGGCACACCTCCCTTCCAGAACATTCTTCGTGTTCACTACCGTTATTTCGCCTTTACATTGGCGATTTCAATGAACAACTGGTCGCTGCCAAAGCTGAACGAATCAATCTTGTCGCTGTTAAAGGCGGCATACTGATGCGCAGAGGTAAACGGAACCAGTACGGCTTGATCTGCCGCAAAGGTAAGCACCTCGCTATAGATTTCCTGCACACGGTCCAAATCAGCGGTGCTGTCCAGCTCTTTAATGGT
>ENA-ORSA01001358-ORSA01001358.1-human-gut-metagenome-genome-assembly--contig:-NODE-1358-length-20760-cov-7.142767_pt1 | contig 20760 bp, 18 predicted proteins | sample MGYA00242179_ERZ509142 | MGnify/ENA primary metagenome ERZ509142 (study PRJEB26280, sample SAMEA2338659) | human gut metagenome | biome: human gut; feature: human-associated habitat; material: faeces... | reverse complement strand
TCACCGGCAATTAAACTACATAATTCTTCAATATTTTCTTCCGTAACGTCAATGGTATCATATAGACCACTATTCAGTAGAAATGTCGCAAAAGCATTTTCCATTTGTTTTTTACCTCACTTAATCTTCGCCAGCACGTCCTTAAAGATCTCATAATTATGCTTCACACCATCGTCCAGATCAAGCTTAATCATCTGATCGGCCAGCGCATGAACTTTTTCCTCATACTGATGCAGCTCGGCGTCCTGCGCCTGCACTTTGTTCAGCTGCTTGGTCTGCTTGACACGTTCGCTGGTGCTGGTGGCAGCGGCCACCTGTTTTTCCAAACCTTCGATGGCAGTACGGTAGCGCGCCTGCTGCTCGTGGACATAATCGGTACGGATGCGCGCAATGGTATCCGGCTGGTAGCGGTGCAGGTAGATCAGGCACTTAAAGCCGTTCTTCTTGCCGCTGTCAAACAGCCAGTAGATGGGGCGCTTCTGGTAAATCTTGCAATGGTCGGTATAGAAATCGTTCAGGAAGTAGTTGCGGATGACCTCTTTTGGCTGCCCCTTGCCGCCCAGTGCGTTTGCAATAAAGCGCAAATTATCTTCCAGCGAGCTGTCACCGTATACCACCCGCACAAACTCCACAAAACGGCCCATCATGTCATCTTCAAAGTATTCGTCATCGCAAATGGGAATAATACCGTCTGCGTCCGGCTTGTAGATATTGTATTTGCCATCATCCCATGTACCGCCTGCATACGCAAGACCATCATAGGTGGGAGAGTAGCGGCCAAACATACAGCCCACAGCGTAGGAAATAAAGGAGCGTACATCCCGGCTAAGGTCCGCTTTGCGCACGGTCACATCCTTATCTTCTACTTCCGGGGTCAATTCATCCTGCAAGCCGTAAATGTCAATAAAAATACGGTTCAGTTCTTCTTCATTTGCTTTCAGCTTCTCAAAGCGTTCTTCACATTCGCCAGCCCAGATGTCATAGCACTCAGCAAGGTAAATGTTTCCAATATCCATCATGTTGGGGTATTTGGTAATGGCCTTGATAAAGGGGTGGCGGGTAAAGTCCCAAGAGGTTTCAAAGGAGTCCCAGTCAGCTTTCGATAATGCTATATTTTGAGACACCAAGTTGATTACCATATCTTCTTGCTCTGGTAATTTTCCGTAATAGAGAGGTTGAGCAGTTATATCGCTGATATTTGTGTTCAGAGTAGGATTTAGCAATGCAATAATTTCCTGACTGAATTTCGAGTTTAGATAGCCCAGGATATAAAACATCATCCTGTCATTATTAAAGAAAACCGATGGTGCTGCCAAATTAAATGTTGAATTATCATCTAACAATCTAAAACCGTGCAATTTATTGCTTGAAATCAGAGTCCAACAAATTCCCTTTCTGAACCAGATATATTCAGGAGCAATTCGAGCAACATGGTCTGTACGGTAATGCTCTCTGGCAGAATCCGACCAATCAATTAGTGTGTCTATATTCCCATACCATCTTCTGAATGCTCCACCTTTTGCATGAAGAACCCAGTGTTTTCCTTTTCCAATTTCTGAAGCTGGTACTTCCCACAGCAATCTCAAATATTTATCATTATTACCAGTTTTAGTTTGGCCATCAGAAATGGTATACTTTCCGATTTTCTCATTGTCAAATGCTTTCAAAAAATTATTGCTCACCCAATACGCCACCGGGCTTCCCGGAATTTTTGCAAAGTTATCCGTGCTTTGTTCATAGTAGAACCCGCAGTCATGGTTCGTCATAGCTTCCAGCGTTTTCTGACGCTGGACTTCCATGCCACCACGGAAGTCAACTAAGCGGAGATAGCAGCCTTTTTTGTTTACATAACGATTGCTGAATGTAAAAGTACAGACAGGTACAGTGGCCTCCTCAAATGCAGAATACTCAAATTGAATCAGTGTTTCAAGTGTCGCTTGCTGGTAGAGGTATTGACGCAGTTTCTCATAACTCTGGATAAACATCCACACATAAGGCGTAAAAAGCCCACAGTAGCCCTCCGGTTTTGCCATGCTGGAGCATTTTACAATAAAGGCAGAGAAGAAATCGCTCTTGTAGTCCGTATAATTTTGCTTGATGAACTCGTTTAGTTTGGGGTTCATGTTCGATGCACCCATATACGGCGGATTGGTGACGACCACATCGTATTTCTGCGCCAACGTCTGTGCCACCCGCACCAATGGGAGTAATTTTTTGCGAATACTCTCTCGATGGAACGAGGACTCGTCTGCCACCTCGTCAAACCGGGCATAGAGGGCATCCCAGTCCTGCGGGGTGATGGTGAGGATGGAGCCATACTCCTTGGCATCATACAGCTGGGTGAGGATGGTGTGCATAGCATCTTTCAGTTCCGGCTTGCCGTTGCAGAAATACTCCACATCCGGCTTTTCGATGCGGTTGCTTTCCTCAATGGCATACACATGAGGCTGGGTGGTGTGGCTGAAAAAGCGGCGGTCGTACCGGCGGGCCTTCATCATCACCGCAAAATAGGCCAGCTGGGCGGCGCGGTCGTCAATATCCAGACCATAGAGGTTGTTCTGCAAAATGCTGGTCACGGCATCGCGGGGCGTGTAGCCGTAGTTCTCGTAGATCTGCATCAGTACATCGAACAGATACGCCAGAATATGGCCGCTGCCGCAACAAGGGTCGATGACCTTGATCTGTTCCGGGGTCAGGTCGGCATACTGTTTGCTGATCTCGGACAGTTGGGCCTGTACCTGCGGCTCCTGCTGGGCTTCCTCCAGATAATAGTGCCACTTGGTGTCCTCCGGGTCACGACTTCCGGCAGTATAGGCCGCTTGCTCCTCCGGTGTGGGCAGCAGCTGTGCTTTTGCGTCCGGGTGACCCTCCACCCACAGGCGTCCAAGGCTGTTTTCCACCATGTACCGCACGATCCAGTCTGGGGTAAACAACTGGGTCGCCGCCGGGATATTCTCCTTGGTGATCTTGACATTTTTCTTGAGGGCGGCAAACACCTCATCCTTTTTCTCGCTGTTGTAGTACTGATACAGCCAGCCAATGATCTGGACGGCATCCTGCCAGTTGTCCTCCGGGATCTGGGAGATCATCTGCTCAATGACGCTGCCCTCCCGGAGCAGGTTGTCCGGCAGAAGCAGTTCCGTGTAGTCCGCAATGGTCTGGAACATTCCGGGCAGAATGCTGTTCAGTGCGTTGCATTGCACGATGAGCAGGTATTTGTACAGTTCTTCGGTCTGCTCGGTCTCTTTCAGGGCGTAGACCTTGTCCTTATCCAGCTTATCCAATTCCAGATGCAGGGCTTCGGCCAGAATCTGGGGCTTGAACGCATTGTTTTCATCCGTAAACACGCGCACATGGCTGGGCAGATAGCCGTTGACCTCCATAAACCGCAGTGCCGAGAAGCGGTTGAACCATGTATACGCCACCTCTTCCATAACCTGCTGGTAGCCCTTTTCATTGATCTGTGCGATCAGTGCCCTGCGCTGCTGCATCTCCTGCGCAGTCAGCACCCTGCCGTTGACGCTATCAGCACCGGCGTCCACCATTTCCGTTTCCGTAATGCCGTACTGCTGGGCTTTCTGCGCCACGCGGGAGATCAGTTCTTTCCGCGCCCAGACCGCATATTTCTTGATGGCGTTTTTATCCATGATGGTTCTCCTTATTCCCATTCCGCTTTTGCTTCGTCGCAATGCTTTGCGTAATCCAAAAGGCGATCATACGTTATAATTTCATACGATACTTGATAGCGTTTTCTATTGCTTTCTGCATCCAGTCCATTACGCCTTCCAAGGATTGCACGATAATCGTATTCAATCACAGTCATCGGGTCCCGAATTTCTGTCTCGGCCCATGTATGAACTGCCGCGTTACTGCAAAACGCCGGTTTCCCCTTTACCAGTTCTGCAAGCTGACTTCGGAATGCCGGTTCATTCATACCAATATAGCTTTTCCAGTCTTCTAATTGATTATAAGCTTCATTCATTCCTTGGCTGAACCGTCTTTTTTTATTATAAATTGTATCTGTTGGGCTCTGAAGCTCGATCAAAACGCACTTCCAGCACCCTGAACACGCACACAAAATGATAAAATCCGCACGATATTTTGTTCCAATCTGAAATTCAGGCTGAATCACCATGCAGTTCCAGTACAATCCACCGATTCCGCGCAATAATTCCCTATGACTTTTCAAATATGTATCTATGTCGTGTTCATTTCTTGCGTTGTCCAATACTGCCTTGAATTCTTCATATTGTCCCATTTTGATTCCTCAGTTCAGCTTGATTTCATCGCAGTTTTCCAGCAGATTGCGCAGCTGCTCGCGGACTTTTTCCACATAAGCATCAATATCTGCATCGTTCCGCAGTGTCTTGGCCGGGAACAGGATCTGGCGGCTGTAAGATTTCACCTTTTTCTGCCTTGGTGCCGGAGTAACAACATCCTTCTTTTCTGCGGCCAGCTTTGGTGCTGGTGGCATCAGTGCAATCTCAATACTGCTAACAGCATCGTCCTTGTACTTGCTCAGCGGGATAATCATACCATCCAGCAGCGCAAGGCTCTTGCAGCTTGCAATTTTTGCCCTATAGCCATCAAAGAAAGCATCCGACTTGCGGATAATGTCCAATGCTTTGGGATCTCCGTTTGCGGCGGTATGGGTTGCTTCCATGCACTGACGCACTGTTTCCAGAATCTCAGAGCGTTTGTCATCCAGCATCTGGTCATGGGCTGTACGCACCGTTTGCATCAACCCATTCAGCTCCGGAATGCGCTTGTAGTTGAACTTCTGCCCAAAAGATGGCACTGTGATGATAAGCCGAATCTTGTTCAGGGCATCGTATGCCGCCGCATCCTGCGCAATGCGGTCCAGATCCGCCTGCATCTCGTGTTCCAGCCGTGCAGCATCATCAAAGGTGCCGACCTGACTCTTGAAGAAGGTCTCTACATTGCCCATGGCATCCTTCTGATCAAAGAGGTCGTCCTCTTTCTTGAGCAGATAGTCGATCAGCGCGATGTTGTCCTTCTTCTGGTTCAACACTTCCTGCGTTGCAGCAATGGCGTTGCGTACCATTGTTTGATCTGGGTACTTGTGGGCACCATCGTATCGCTTGTTCAGTTCGTTATAATGCTCCAGCTGGTTTCCGAACGCTTCAGCAATAAACTTGACCAAACCGTCTTCGTCCGCAGGAACATCCATGACATCGAAATAATCCCGCAGAAGGCCCCGCACAGCCTTCATTTTGGTTGCCGATACCACCACGCGCTTGCTAATGGATGTTTTACCCACCTCACTCTTTTTGCGGAGCATGTCAGGTAATTTGGCGTTGTCCGGCTGGATGGTAGTGCCTGCATATTTGATGGTTACCTTCTGATTCACGATCAAACGCGCCACCACATAAGCAATGTCGATTTCCTTCCAGCCATAGGGTATACTGCTGAACTTGCTCTGTACATCCGCCATCGAGGTAGGCAAATGCTTCATCGCCTGCATTTCAAGATATTCTTCCACAGCTGCTTCCGCATCTCGGTTGGGGTCAGCTTCTGCAAAAACGATATCTGCACCAGAAAGCACTGCCATAATTTCAGCATCGGTATCTGCGTTTTTCCCAATCAGGTCCAACTTGCTGTAAACATGCGAGACCAGATACTCCATCGTCTGGTCAATTTTGGCCTTAGCATTGCCGCTCTTAATGTCCAGATGTTCACCATCGGCGTAAAATTTTGCGTTTTCAATAGCCTCTACCAGAGCTTTGCTGGCTTCAGCTTCATACTTGGTTGCTTCTTCCTGTTGGCCGCGGATAATATCCTGAGCACTCTTGGGCATCTGGCTGACATTCCGCTGTTTGACATATTTGCGGATCTTCATGGATGCTTCCAGTGATTCATAATACGGCGTATCGCCCAAAACTACAATCGCCTCGCTGCCTTTGGAGCTGTTCATCAGGCGAAATTCCGTTTTTTCCGTTGCATCCGAAGCTGCCGTCAAAAAGCGCAGGCGCATGCCGCCTGTGGCGATGCCGTACATAGTGTTATCCACCATCTGATCAAACGGGAAGTCACACTTGCCGTAACGGAACTTTTTTGCATCATAAATTATGCCAAAAATAATCTTTGCTATATCCCCAACAATAGCGCCCGTATCCACCTGTGTAAGGTTGATTTCTTTTTGGATGTCCTGTTCTTCATCCGTCAGGAAGTTGTAGGTGTCACCAGTACGGCCGATGTAGTTCTGTCCCATCAACCGATCCAAGCTGCCGCGCAGCTTTTCGCGCATAGCAACCTTTTCCAGACGAATGTCGTCCGCCATCAAGATCACAAGGTTGTCCAAGTTGGCCGGAATATCCTCATTGACATACCGGATCAGATAGAGAAGTTTCAGAACATCCACGTCCATTGGCTCCAGACCATCGTGATTTTCTACAGCTTTGCTGCAGCGGTCAATCACGTTGCGAATAGAGCTGTCCAGAAAAGAATGTACAGTATCATAGAAGCGGAACAGCGGCACCAACGCAAACTCGTTCTGCTTTTCCACTTTCTGGGCTGCTTCCTGGAAACCGCTCAGCATGGAACGCTCGCCGCCGGAGAAGTGTTTACCTGCATTGCCGTGTTTGCGGATCTCCACAAAAATTTTCTGCATGATGAGAAACTGGTATGGAACGAACGGAAAGTCCTCTGCAAATTGTGCCGGACCAGAGAAGCCCTTGATGTCCGGCATTGCATTTGTAAAGCTGAACAAGTTGCGCATCCCGGAGCTTTCTTGCTCATAGACTGCATCCAGCGTTTTTTCTGCTTCTGGAGTTTTTTTCAGAATGCGCTTCTGGATTACTTCGTCTACGGAAGAGGAAGAAAGGCTCAGACGAGTTTTGAAACGAGCCTGGATCCGAGAGAATTCATCTGCGCGTACCTTGATGATCTCATCAATAGCTTCCTGTCCGGTACAGACCACCCAGACTTTTCCTCTGCATTCACTGCCGATTTTTTCCACCAAAGACTGCAGATTCAGCAGCATATCCGTGTCCGTGCCAACATACTGACCCGCTTCGTCCACCATAAACAGAAGGCGGAAGTTTGCAGGTTTTGTTCTGACGTATGCATTGATGTCGTCTACAAGCTGTGAAACAGAGAGTTCCGTTGCGTTCTTATCGTTAAACCAGTTATTTGCATCCTCTTCACTGATATCCAATGCTTCCGCCAATGCAGGTTTAATGACCTTTCCATTGAATGCAAACGCCTTGCGCACTTCTGCCCAGGGCTTGCCCTTCTTTTCTTCAACCAGACGGCAAAATTCATCCATCTTGCCCTGCTGCGTAATGTACTGCTCCAGCATAGCAACTTTAAGATTGCTGCCAAAGAATCCCAGATGATTATAGAACACCTTAGCAAAAACACGTAAAACGGCTGTTTTGTCCTTATTGATAGAGCCTTCATAATCGATATTAAACAGAATCGTCTCGGTTTCACCTTTGGTTGCACGATCCACCTGCATAAAGGTACCGGGGTCATCCTCAAATTTTTTGCGGAAACGCTCCACCGTACGAATGCCATTAACCTCTTTGTTTTCCAACAAGTATGACAACATTTTCAAGAAGTGAGATTTACCGCTGCCAAAAAAACCGGAGATCCAGACTCCTGTATCTGCCGTTGGTTCGTCAAATGCTTCTGCATAGGTATTGAAAAAGTCTGCAAAATGCCGCTTCAGCTCTCGTGTAATAACGTACTCGTTCAGTTCCTGTTCCAGGACCTTGTTCTCGTCCTCGTCAACCTTGACAACACCGTTAATTTTACGGTTGATGTCTTCTACAAACATATTCTGTATAACCAACGCTCTGTTTCCCCCTTCACACAACGTTAAATGCGCGATAGTAATTGTTCGGCTTCAGACAGTTGAACAGCCGCAGCTGCTGGTCGTTAAATGTTCCCGGGTAAAACACAAGCACCGGCCTCTCTGCAAACAATGATGCTTCCAGTAACGTATGAATTCGCATAAATGGAAACGCTTCTCCAACGCCAGTCAAAACCAATACTTCTCCCGGCTGGAACGGCTCGCTCTGAATTTTCTGCACAATTTCATCGACTCCAATTGTCGATTGAAGCTGTTCCAACAGATAATCATGGCCGTCCTCTTCTTCCATATCGGGGATTGCATCTAAAATATCCATGCCTTCACAAATCCCTAGGAAGATTTGATATAAATTACAGATCCGCAACTGACAGCCCAGTGTCATATCTGTAGATAGCTGTTCAATGAAATGTCGAACCGCCATTTCATCTCTCGGTTCATAGCAGAAGATACGAATGTTCACTTCATTGCTAAGACCTTTTCCTTCCAGGAAGTCTTGACTCTGAATCATCTGCCGAACGTTATCAAGGCGTTTTTGTATGTCACCCATTAAATTTTCCTCACTCAAAACGGTTAAATGCGGGCAATACCGCCTGATCCCCATTTGTAAGAATCACATTTTCCAATTCCGGATAAAGCCAAACCGGGTTCAAATGGCCTGCTTTTATATCATTCAGGTAATCATTTTCCCTTAAAATTCGGTTCAGAACCGATTTTAACTTTTTAACTGTAGATTCACTCCAACCCGCGATGGCTTCATTCTGTTCCTGTAGTCTTGTGAAAAAGCTTGTCAGATCAAGTTTTCCATAGCTGAAATCCTGGTTTCGATATTTTTCCCCAATAACTGTTACCATAAAATCCCAGACAAGCCTATTATCTTTCATAATCGCATAAAGACAAATTTGTTTTGCCTCTTCAACTGGATGCTCTGCAACATTCCGAATCAGTCGTTCACTGCTCAAAAGATTTAGCCGTCGATAGCACGCCCGTACCATACCAACTGTCATACGTTCAGTTGGGTACTGAAAGAGGTTATCTTTTGTAATTATGTCCGTTATTTCTGATTCATTTTTTCCATCTACCATAAATTTAGCGACAATACGCATTTCGTGGAACAGAAACTGCTCTCGTGTCAGAGAAGCCTTGTAAGAACTGTCCAAAGGGCATATCATACCGGGGAACCTCCTGAAATCCGTGAATAACCGATGTCTTTGTATTAAGCAAGTACAAAAATCCATTATGATATCATCATATATATTTTACACTTGTAATCAGTTAAAATCAATGAAAGAATACCAAAGACTACAGCGACATTGTTGCGGCAAGCAGGGCGTCTGTCTATACAAACGCCATTTTTGCTTCGTAAAATGCTTGTTGGGAATTCCCAAACCCTTTGTGATCTGCATCGTACCGCTGCAGGCTGCGCGTTCCTGCCGAACGCTTTTTTGATGGAGTTCATGATTCAGTGGTATATTCGCTGGGCACAGACCCACTTAAAAGAAAAAGTGCCGACAATGATTTTGTCAGCACCCACTGTAACCTATTTACTTCTCTTTGATGTACGGTATGTTATCGATATATGCGTTCAAAATATCGGTTGCGGCTTTCTTCTGCCCCGGTGTAAGACGGCTCAGCTTCCGGTTCAGCTCATCATCTGCCACATAAGATGCTGGGGCTGCGGTGTCCCGGATCAGCACATCTGCGGGAACATCCAATGCTTCAACGATCCGGATGAAAGCGTCCAGGCTTGGCGTCTTCACCCCACGTTCCAAATCACCCACATAGTTTACAGACAGATCTGCTTTCTCGGCCAGTTTATCCATTGTCCAGCCTTTTTTCCTGCGTTGTTCTCTGATTCGTTGGCCTAAAAGTGTTTTCATAACATCCTCACATTCTATTGGCGTTAGTTACACACCATTAGAATAAAGGCCGTGCATTTCTTTATACATAATCAGTTGGCGTTTGTTTAACTCTATTAGCGTTTGTTTCGGACAGAAAATTTTAGAGCATTTCTTTGTTCAAATCATCAATGGCCTTTTTGAACCGGGCATGCTACAATAGCAATGTTGTGCAATGCACATCAAACAAGAATAAAAGGAGCTGCCGAACGTGGATTCAATCTACCTGCTGCCCGGTGAAGAACGCTGTGTCAATTTCAGAGATTCCGATGGCATCCCAAAGGTACACTACACATATTGTTCTTTGCACGGCAGACTTTTCAACTGCACCTGCCGCTCAAAGGACGAAGCGCAGCGGTTATGTGAGGATTGGCTCGTCACGCAGGACCGCTGCTATATAAACTAAAAAAGCCACCGAGGATTCTTTCCCAAAACGGATTGGGACCGAATCCTCGGTGACTTTCGTTTTATCGGGTCTGCTGCTGTTCCTGTTCGCTCCTGTTGCCTGCAAAAAACATTTCTACGTTTTTCTGTGCCTTCATCAGCTCCTGCATCCTTTCTCGTGCTTTCCGATAGCTCGGATATTCTGCTTTTTTCTTTTTCAGAAGCTCAACATATTCGATGCTCAGTTCTTTTACCTTCGGAAGTTTTTTCAGCCCAGCCTCATCGAAAGCCGCTTTGGCCGCCTTGTGCAACGCAATGCTCTCCCGATTTGCTTCCAAGAATCGCTTGCTGTATCCTGCTTTCTGATAGGCCTCATAGATGGACCTTGTTTTGGCATAGTTGATAATGTGCGTTTTCATTACCGCAATTTCTGCCATCCGCGCTTCCGCAGCTTTGATGGAGTCGCCCAGTTCGTGATAGCGCATCGTTGTAGCACGCACCTGTTCTTCCATTTCATCCATGCTCCCGATTTTGTTTTCCTGCAGAAAAATCAGCGTCTTAGACATCTCCTTCAGGTTGTACCGCTTCGCCCAACGCGCATAGCCGCCTCCCTTTCCTTCAGCCAATTTTGCCTGAATATCCACCAACATCTGAAATTTTTGTTCCTGCACCGGATGTTTTTTCCGCGGGCAATGCTCTGCTTCTCCAGCGAGGACCGCTTTCAGTTCTTCCTCGCTGTATCCCGCCCCCAAAGTCCGAAACCGGATGAATCGTTTTTGCCGTGCACCTTTGACCGATGTGAATTTTCCGCGCTTGACCTCATATCCCTGCTGTTCCAGTTTTTTCAAAAATTCTTCGTAACTGCCCGGCTTGTCCGCAAGGATGCTGTCAATCACACCGCACAATTGATCGCGGTTGCTTTCTTTTGGCGGGTAAAGTACACGCTTCTGCCGCTCCCGGTAGGGCTTTATTTCAATCACAGACAGGCTGTGTTCCAGGCAAATCAGGTCACTCAGCCGCTGCACGGCCAACCCCGACAGCAAAAAGTCCCGGAATTTACGGCTGCAGTCCAGAGCCGTAGAGTTATAGATAATGTGATTGTGAATATGCTCCCTGTCGGTGTGCGTAGCAACCAGAAAAGCATACTTGCCTTTTGTAAAGCGCATCGCCAACTCATAACCTACTTTGTTGGCTTCTTCAGCGGTGATTTCTCCGGGTTTGAAGGACTGCCGTATCTGATAAGCAATGACATCGCTTTTTTGCCTGCGTCCGTTTACGAAATCGTACTGCCGCTTGGTAAGCATAAATTCTTCATCTGCTGTCAGGGCGCCACAAGCATAGCTGCTGACATACTGCCCCTGCTCCGTTTTATCCGGGTTTTGTGCATAGTCCGTGCGGCTCTTCAAACAGACCGCAACAGACTTTCCCTTGTTTTTATGCAGCGCAATCAGCCGTGTTGCTGCCACCTCAAACCACCCCCATAAAGAAAATGCCGCCCGAAGGCGGCATATCATCCATCAGGATTGACGGAACAGCTTTTCAAGATCAGCGGCACCGGCCAGATACATTGCCTGATATCGTACGCTTTCCAGCTCATTGCAGATCTCATCCAGCTGAAGATACTGCTTCCATGCTGCTTCGCCCACCATTTTCCGGTGTGCGTCTTCCGCTGCCAGTTTTTTCTGCAGGAGTTCGTGATACCGTGCATTGCTTCCCAATTCATCCCGAAAAAGCGTTGCCTCACGGTCATTGAAATAATCCAGCATTTTATCTTTATCCATCGTTTTCTCCATTACAGTTCCGTAAGCCATTCGCTGAATCGCTTGACGGCTTCCACAATCGCCGTTCCTGCCACGATGAGCCAAAAGCACCCGAACTCTGCCACAAAAAGGATCAGGAACTGTGTCCATTCCCTACAATAAAGAGTATAAAGTCCGCAGCCAAAAATATACAGCATCGGCAGCGCAAGCACAAATGCCGACAGATTCAATGTCAATTTCAGCATCAGCGCAAGGAAAGCCGTAAGCAGCGAAAACGGAAGAATAACCATTCAGCTTCATGAATCGACTGCGCACGACCTCCGCAGGCTTGTCGTCCCCTGCCACCCGCAGCAGCTTGCGGTTGGTGGCACAGGTGTCCACCAGAAGATTCACGATTTGATGGATGGTGTCCTCCTCATCCGGGCAGACCCGGAGCAGCAAGTCCACCTCCAACGATTGCATAAAATACGCTTCCAGCCGTGTGCGCTCATCCGGTTCGTCCTCCGCGTCGGAAGAGAAAGGATCAGGTTCACTCCCCTCGGTTTTATTCCACTCAATCTTATTTCCTCATGATTTTGCCGTCTCCGGCTGCGCTGAATCCGCGGCACCGGAACCGTTCTTTTCACGATTCCGGAAACGCGGGTCTGCAAAGTTTTTGACGTAAATCAGATTTGGTTTTCCCAGCCCGCGCCGTTTGCGCTCAATCAGTCCAAACTTTTCCAATTCCCGGAACAGTTTGGTTGCCTTGTTGTCTGCGCAGCCCAGTGCATCCATCACTTCCTGCACAGGAAAAATGATATACACCCTTCCCTGCTCATCCAGCCATCCGTTTTTCACCGACAGCCCCATGCGGTCCAACAGGATGCCGTACAGCGTTTTGGCATCGGTGGACAGGTCCTTGAATTTTATGTCCCGGAATAAAATTTTGGGCACCCGGAAATACGAGAACATCTCGCCCGACTGCCCATAGAAATAGTCAAACATCCTGACTTCCTCGCTTGTTCTGCCTTGTCACATCCTTGACACCTCCGTTCGTAGTATGATGAAATATGTATGACTATCGTTATTTTTCTTTACAAAGATGGCCTGCCATGCTACAATAGCCGCATCTACGGCCACCGGACAACAGGAAAGGAGTATCTCATGGCCAAAACTGCCGACACCATTGCCATCTATTCCCGCAAATCCCGCTATACCGGCAAGGGCGAAAGTATCGGAAATCAGATCGACCTCTGCCGCGAATATATCCGCACTCACTACGGCGATGCCGCTGCGGAACATGCCGTTGTCTTTGAGGACGAGGGCTTTTCCGGCGGCAACCTGAACCGCCCGGATTTCAAAAAGATGATGACTGCGGCCAAGGACCGGAAATTCAAGGCCATTGTGGTCTACCGTCTGGACCGCATCAGCCGCAACATCAGCGACTTTTCCAGCCTGATTGAAGAACTGGGACGGCTGGGCATCGACTTTGTGTCCATCCGTGAAAGTTTTGACACGTCCAGCCCCATGGGCCGCGCGATGATGTACATCGCATCCGTGTTCAGTCAGCTGGAACGTGAGACCATTGCGGAGCGCATCCGGGACAACATGCACGAATTGGCAAAGACCGGGCGCTGGCTGGGCGGCACAACCCCCACGGGCTATGCTTCCGAAAGCGTCAAGAGCATCACGGTGGACGGCAAGACCAAAAAGGCCTGCAAGCTCAAGTTGCTGCCGGACGAAGCAGAGATCATCTACAAAATTTTCGACCTCTACGAGCAGTACGATTCCCTGACCATGACCGAGACCGAGCTGCTGCGGCAGGGCATCAAAACAAAAACCGGGCGTTCGTTCACCCGGTTTTCCATCAAGTCGATTTTGCAGAATCCTGTCTACCTGATTGCAGACAAGGACGCCTATCAGTATTTTGTGGACAATGAGGCAGAACTGTTCGCCCCGGAGTCCGATTTCGACGGTGTGCCCGCCCAGAGTCAGGAAAAAGGGCAAGCCCTCCTTCATAAATTGCAGTAAACCGTTTATGATGCTTTGGGGAGGGGTCGGCATGTTTTTATCTCTTCTGCAATTTTTTGCCACAAAGTTTCTGGTTCTGGCGCTTCATCTGGAAAGCGGCAGCTTTCCGCGGCCCCTCTCTGCCCGGGAGGAAACCGAAGCCTTTTCCGCACTGCGTGCCGGTGACCCTGCCGCACGGGAAAAGCTGATCCGGCACAATCTGCGTCTGGTGGCACACATCGTAAAAAAATACTACGCCCTGCCCGGCGATCAGGACGACCTTGTTTCCATCGGAACCATCGGCCTGATGAAAGCGGTGGACACCTTCGACTCTGCCCGCCGGACACGGTTTTCTACCTACGCCAGCCGGTGTATTGAAAACGAGCTCCGGATGCAGTTCCGGCGGGAGCGCAAGACCGGCGGCACCGTCTCTCTGCAGGAAACGCTGGAATCTGATGAGGCTTCCTCTTTGACTCTGGCCGATGTTCTGCAGGACAGCTTCTGCATGGAGGAGGTCTGCGAAAAGCAGGCCGAGATCCGCCGGGCCAGACTGCTTCTGGACGGCCTGCCCGCCCGGGAACGGCAGATCATCCTGCTGCGGTATGGCCTTGCCGGCCAGCCGCCGCTGACCCAGCTGGAGGTGGCCGGGCTTCTGAACATCAGCCGGAGCTATGTCTCCCGCCTTGAGACCCATGCATTGGAGCTTCTGCGTCAGCGCTGGAACGCCCCGGACACAAAAACAGCGCAGAGGTGAAAAGTGTGCTCTCCCCCTGCGCCATACAGTCAGTTACTCAGGATTTTCAACTGCATCTCGTCCAATTGTTCAAAAGTATACAGCCGATTCAGTGCCTCCACCAGTTCCTTTTTGGAAAGACGCGGCGGCAGGCCCAGCGCGTTCAGCAGCTTTGCCTTGCGCTCGGCACTGCCCGGCCTGCCGGAGATCCCCCACTCATAGAGATCAGTATAGGTGATCTGCCGTCCCTCCGGACGGGCTGCTGCGGCACCTGCCTCTGCGCCAAGGGCATCCCGCAGCGCCTGCAGAACGATGGCATCGTCCACGCCCTCGACCCCCAGCAGGCCCTCCTTGCCGGGCTGTTCCTTGCGCTTTTCCTTGCCGTGGATCGCGGGCACATAAGCCTGCACCACATTCTTTTCTCCCACCAGATTGGTGATGTAGGTGCGGATGCGGAAGCCTGCCGCGTCCGAATCCGTCAGCAGGATCAGGCCGTTTTTCTGCGCCAGCGCTTTGAACAGCTGCTGGCGCTTTTTGTCGCTGTAAATGCCAAAGCCGTCGGTCAGCAGGATCATGGCATCGGTCAGATGGGAAAGCCGGGCCGCATCGTATTTGCCTTCCACAATGAGCACCCGGCTGGTATGGATCATTTCGTTTTCCTTCATCGTCCGCTCCCCGCCATTGCCAACCGGCACAGCGCTGTTTCCAGCAGGATCTGGTCATCGGTGGGCTGGCTTTTCAGGCTCTGGTCCAGTTCCAGAAGCACCTGCATACAGTTTTCGATCTGGCCCAGCGTGTAGTGCGAGGCCGTCTCGGCCGAACGCTTGAGCCGGTAGTCACTGCCCTTGTAGCCGAAATCCTTGAACACGGTGCCGTAAGGCTTGCGCTTTGCCGCGCCCAGCTTGACACGGTACAGGTCCACATAACTGCCGATCAGTGCCGCCGTGATGGCAATGGGCTCCTGCTGCAGGCGCAGCAAAGTCTGCAGCTTTTTGCAGGCACCTGTGGCGTTTTTGGCCGTGATCATGCGGATCATTTCAAACACATCCGCTTCCAGACTCACGGTGCCCATCTCGGCCACCATCGCTGCCGTGACCGTCTGGTACCCGGACAATGCACAGAGCTTGTCCACCTCATTTTCCAGCAGGAAAGGGTCCTCGCCGCAGCGTTCCAGCAGCGCCGCCGCTGCGCCGTCCGGCAGGCTGGTGCCCTGTTCTTTGGCCCGGTCGATCATCATCATTTTCAGCTCAAAGGGCTTCGGCTTAGCCAATTCTTCTGTATAGCCGATGCTTTTGCACTGCGCGATGAGCTTCTGCGCTTTTTTGTTCAGCCTGAGCTTACTGCGTTCCAGCTCAAACACGCTTCCCAGCACCACCACGGCATTTTCCAGACTGGCAAGCGTGCTGCTGAGTTCTTCCAGATTTTTATCCCCATAGCTGCCGGGTTCCAGTTCCGGCAGCACCACCACACGCCGGGTCCCAAAAAAAGAAATGGTGCCCGCTGCCATGATGAGCTGTTCGATCTCCGGCGCACCGCCATCCAGAATGGTGGCGTCCTCGTCGCTGTCTGCGGTCAGGATGCGGGTGGCCGCTGCCACGGCCTGCCGCACCAGATACCGTTCACTGGAATAAAAATAGTAGACCGGGCAGCCCTTGTCTGCCAACTGCCGGAGCCTGGTTTCGGTGGCCATGCAGGCACCCCCTTTCCCCTCATGTTGTTCTATTGTACCACACTCTGCCCGGATTGCAAAGCATCACTCCACTCTGAGCCCGCCATACCGCCGCAGGCTGAGGGACGAGGACTGCACTGCTCCGCCGGGCATCCAATCATACCGCCGCAGAGCCAGAACCTCTTTATACTGTACCGCCTCCGGCCTTGCAGGGGATGCCAGAAGCCACCGGGCCGAGACCGGCTGGGCCCGCTCCACCCTGCCGCTCAGGGTCACGAACTGCCGGTTGCCGATGGTCAGCCGCACAAGGCAGCCGTTCCGGGTTCGCAGGACTTCCACAAGTGCGGGTGTGCACTTCTGCTTTTGCACGGTGTTCACAGACATTTCTTCTGCCAAAACGCTCTGTTCCGCTTCCAGCGCACAGGGCGTTTCCGGTTTTGTGCGCAGATCCACCAGCAGTTCAATTTTCGCCGCGCCCCGCCGGGCCAGCTGTTCTTCCACTGCATTCCGGACCGAATTCCCGCCCCGGAACAGTACCACAGCGGTATCGTTCTGGGTGACCACCACTGCCGGCGCGTTGGCGCTGCCCACAAGGTCGATGTGCACCACATCCCGGCTGAGGGCATTGCCCAGCCCAACGGAAACCGCCGCTGTCAGCACGATGCAGGGCACGGCCACCCGCAGACGCAGACGCCAGCGGAAGGCCAGCCAGCACAGCAGGATGAGCACCAGACAGACAATGGCCGCATAGGCCGTATCAAAGTAGAGCCCCGCGCCCGGTTTTGCCGCTATCCAGACGGCCCAGCGGTCGAGCAGACCGGTCAAGGCTGCGGACAGTACAGAGAATGCACCATGCAGCGGCGCAAGGGCGGGCACAAGCCCGGCGAACGCCGTGCCGAGACCCAGCAGCATCATGGGCTGGATGAGCCAGAGGACCGCCACGCTGGAGACCACTGCCCAGATGCTGACGCTCAGCCCGCGCAGCACCAGCACCGGAAAGGTCGCCGCAGACGCACAGACTGAAATGCAGACGCTTTCTGCAAGGCCCCAAAGGCACTCCGGCAGCTTGAAATACCGTGGGCGCTTCACCGGATTTTTTGCTTTTTTCCAGAACTGGCGGTACCATGCATCCCGGGTGCGGCGAATGCACGCACCGCCTGCCACCGTGCCCAGCACCGCCGCAAAGGAAAGCTCAAAGCCAATATCACACACGGCATAGCTGCTGCCTGCTGTCATTGCGATGCCGGCCACCGCCAGAGAGGTAAGGGTATCCGGCGGGCCATACATCCATATACCCAGCGCACTGACCCACACCGCTGCCGCTGCACGAAGCACCGAGGGCGTAAAGCCGGTCACGCCCACCAGCAGCAACGCAAGCAGCGCCTTCCACACTGCTCTCAGGCGCAGCGCAGCATAGCAGCGTTCTTTCTTCCTGCGTGCATCCAAGCGGAACACCTCACCGCAAAGGATGGATACATGCATTCCGCTCACCACCAGCACATGGGCAAGGCCCGCGCCCCGGTAGGCGCTGCGCAGTACCGGAGAAAGATGCGTCCGGTCGCCCACGGTCATAGCCGCCAGCACGCCGCCGGTCTTTCCATCCATGCGGCGGCGCAGGGCTGCGCTGAGCCTTTGCTGCAGCCGGTGGGTGCGGGCACGGAAGCTGCTGCTCTGTCCCAGCTGTTTGAAATCCGGTTTCTCCTCGTCCGGTTCTGCCAGCAGCACAATGCCGTCCGCATACAGGCCGACCCGGCTCTGCTGTGCCGGAACGGACAGCACAAATCTGCCCTGCACCCGCTGCCCCGCCTCACATTCCGGCAGAGTCTCGCATTCCACCCGGAAGGAGGTCTTTGCATCATTGATCTTCTCCACCCGCAAGACTGCGTCCACAACGCCGGGATAGTAAGAATCCGAAACGCTTTCCACCTCTGCCGTCAGCACCAGCGGGCGGGCGGCATATTGCACGCGGATGCGCTCCAGCCGGTTTGCCGTGTACAGCACCGATGCCATGCCCACTGCAGCACCCAGCAGGATGCAGAGCGCCGCTTTGCGGGCAGCATCAAAGATGCACAGCACCAGACAAACGGCAACAAAAAATGCCGCAAACGGCACAAAAAGCTCCGTTTGCGGCAAAAAAGCACACACGAACTCAACACCCAGCATTCCAGCGCAGAAAACGCAGAGCGGGCGTCGCATGGCAGCTTAGTGGAAGAACAGGGGCAGCGGCTCCAGGAAGATGATATCCTTGCGCTCAGCTGCATCGCCCTCGGCCAGAACAGCGGCCTGGCCCACAATGGTGCACTGGGTCTGCTCAGCCAGCGCATCCAGAGCCTTGAGGGAACCGCCGGTGGAAATGACATCATCCACCACCAGAACGCGCTTGCCGCTCATCTTATCCAGCTCCTTGCGGTCGATGACCAGCTTCTGCTTGCCGGCAGTGGTGATGGACTGATCCTCCACCACCACGGGGTCGGTCATATACAGCTTTTCGCCCTTGCGTGCGCAGACGTAGGGCTTGCCGCTCTGGCGGCTCATCTCGTGGGCCAGAGGGATACCCTTGGCCTCAGCGGTCAGCAGGATATCAAAGTCAGGGCACTTTTTCAGCAGCTCGGTGGCAGCAGCCACGGTCAGCTCGGCGTCACCCAGCATGATAAAAGCCGCAATGTCCATGTGGTCATTCACCTTGCAGATGGTCAGCTCACGGGTCAGGCCTGCAACATGCAGGGTATAAGTCTCAGCCATAATTCAACGCTCTCCCTTTTTTGGAATCAGACGGGCAGCTTTTCGCCGCCCAGAACATGGAAATGCAGATGCTTCACGGTCTGGCCTGCGTCCTCGCCAACATTGGAAATGACGCGGTAACCGTTTTCCAGACCCTGCTCCGCAGCCAGCTTTGCGATCACTGCAAAGATATGGCCCAGCAGTGCGCCGTCCTCTTCGGTCAGCGCAGCAGCAGAGGTGATGTGCTTTTTGGGCACCACCAGAAAGTGCACCTTGGCCTGCGGGTTGATGTCGTAGAACGCCACCACCTGCTCGTCCTCGTACAGCTTCTTGGAGGGGATCTTGCCCTCCGCGATCATGCAAAACAGACAATCTTCCATGGGGAACAACTCCTTCCTGATATTTTATAAACGTCCCCGCCCTCTCAGGCCGCTTTGCGTCCAGTTCTCCCAGAGGTGGCAGCGCGTCAGCGTTGACGGAGGGGGCGGGTCCGTTTTCTTATTCGCCCAGAGCCTTCTTGACGATGGCGCTGACAGCCGCCAGAGCCTCATCGATCTTGGTCTCGTCCTTCAGGCCGGCCATTGCAAAGTCCGGCTTGCCGCCGCCCTTGCCGCCGGCAATGGCAGCGATCTCCTTGACCAGAGCACCGGCCTTCAGGCCCTTTTCCTGTGCCTGCTTGCTCACAGTGACAGCCATAGTGATCTTGTCCTCAGCCTTGCCCACCAGAACCGCCACAGCGGGCTTCACAGCCTTGTCGCGGATGGTATCGCACATGCCGCGCAGGGTGTCGCCGGTGGTGCCGGTGAAGTATGCAGAAGCGATCTTCACGCCGCCGATCTCCTCGGCATTGTCAAACAGGCTGGTCACCTTGGAAGCGGCGACCTGTGCCTTGATCTCTTCCAGCTCCTTGGCCAGAGCCTTGTTCTCAGCCATCACGGCCTCGGCACGGACGGGCAGAGCAGTCACGTTGTTTGCCTTCAGGGTGTTTGCCACGGTATGCAGCATAGCCTCCTGCAGGTTTGCACGGATCAGCAGGTTGCGGCCGGTGACAGCCTCGATGCGGCGGATGCCCGCAGCAACGGAGGCCTCGCTCACGATCTTGAAGCCGCCGATCTGGGCGGTGTTCTTCACGTGGGTGCCGCCGCAGAACTCGGTAGACCAGCCCTCGATGTCCACAACACGCACGACCTTGCCGTACTTTTCGCCGAACAGAGCCATTGCACCCAGCTTCTTAGCTTCCTCAATGGGCATTTCCCGGACGGTGACGTTCATGGACTCGTAGATCTTGTCGTTCACGATCTTCTGCACGCGGGCCAGTTCCTCGGGAGTGACAGCGCTGAAGTGGGTAAAGTCGAAGTGCGTGATCTCTGCATCCTGATAGGAGCCTGCCTGATGCACATGGTCGCCCAGCACTTCACGCAGCGCTGCCTGCAGCAGATGGGTGGCAGTGTGGTTGCGGGCAATGGCCATGCGGTATTCCTTGTCCACCTGAGCGTTCAGATGGTCGCCCACCTTCACGATGCCGCTCTCCAGCACGCAGGTGTGGACGTAGTAGCCCTTGGGGGTCTTCTTGACGTCCAGCACGCGCAGGGAGCACTCTGCACCGGTGATGACGCCATGGTCAGCAGCCTGGCCGCCCATCTCAGCGTAGAACGGGGTCTTATCCAGAACGACCAGAACGTCTTCCTTGGCCTGCTCATCGGTAGCGATGGCGTCGGTCAGGGTCTCCTCGTCGCTCAGGGCAACCACGACAGCGTCGCCGCACAGGGTGT
>ENA-ORSA01001351-ORSA01001351.1-human-gut-metagenome-genome-assembly--contig:-NODE-1351-length-20815-cov-3.070376_pt1 | contig 20815 bp, 13 predicted proteins | sample MGYA00242179_ERZ509142 | MGnify/ENA primary metagenome ERZ509142 (study PRJEB26280, sample SAMEA2338659) | human gut metagenome | biome: human gut; feature: human-associated habitat; material: faeces... | reverse complement strand
AGTCAGGAACATGGGCGGTGCAGCCGTCTGCCGAGAGTGTACAAAGCACAGGATATTATCGCATATAAATGCCAACGCCCTAGATGACTACGGCGGTAAAACCAATATTGCGTTCTGCCAGGCTTGCGGTAAGGCGTTCATCAAACGAGGGAACCGGCAGAAGTATTGCGGCACTCTGGAATGTCAGAGTGTGAGGAATAAACTCAAATCAAAGGCGTATTACTACCGGGAAAGGGCAAAAGGCAATATAAAATAATTGCTGTTATGCGGTGGCCCCAAGGGGGAATACCTCCAAAACGGGAAACGGCTGACTGTACAAGCAAATTACCGGAGTGGATATGCCAAAAGATAGTGAAATCACACTTGGATATGTGCATGATCGGCACAGAGTTGAAAGGCGAAATGCTGCGATTTCTGTACCTTGCCACAAGCATAAGTTCAACTATTTTGTTGCGCAATCGCACAATCTTGCGACAACATCTTGAAAAAGCTGACACAAGATGATATGATTCTTTTGTATATTTGTGATATCATCAGGAGGTTTCCTATATGGCCATTTCCTATAACAGACTGTGGAAGTTGTTGGTTGATAAAAAGATGAGCAAAGCTGACCTGCGAAAAGCCGCCGGGTTGGCCCCCAATACCATGACCAAACTCCGCAGAGATGAACCCGTGGCGATGGGCGTGCTGGAAAAGATCTGCGGCACGCTGGATACGGATTTTGGGGATATTGTGGAGTATATAAAGAATTCGGAAGTCTGAATATAGATGGTTTATTGGACAGAAAATGCAATAAAATGATAATTGATGGAGGAATCATCATGGATAAATACGTTGAAACGCTTGATGCGTTGATGAAAGCAAAAAAAGAAAAGAAAAAGAAAGAGCCTACAATTAAGGAAAAAGAAGCTTTCGCAGCGCATGGCTTGGCCTTGTTGCGGATACAGGTTTGACTGGCCGCGCAGAACAGTATTTGTACGAAGGATTTGCTTTCTGCGGTGCAGAGCCTTTCTATGCCTATTTGATTCAAACGGAAGATCCGATTGCAACTCTGGCAACACTGTTCGGCGGAAAATACTACGGCATTGACAGCAATGTATCTTTCCGGTTGATGGCGCATTTGTTAGCATTGACGCTTAATAACAATGCTCCCAAGAATATACTGGCACCCATAATTAAGCGGTTGCCGAGTGCATGTGTTAATAAAGATAAAAAACGACTCGGCACGGCTGAGAAAACATTGGAGAAGTATTTTCTAGCGGAACTTCGACCGGATGCGGAACTATGTCCTCTTGCAGATATTGGAACCAAACCGGTATTCATTAACGAGTTTGTAGCGCTTGTTTCTTCCATAATGGATGGCATTGAAAATGCTGGTTCCGCAAAAGGCGTTGTTGTAAAAAATACTGCAAAGATTCGCAAGTGGCTTGCTGATTATGATTTTTCCCAAAGTGTCATCGCAGACACGAAGACTGATTCAGTAACCCCTGCATCAACAACAGATGCAGCGGAAAAAGCGAAGATTGTATCTGTTGCAGACAATCCCCCGGAAGATAGAGTTCCAGCACAGAAAATGACCGTTGCACAGCCTGAGGAAGATACTCCTGCCGATATGATAGCATATCTTGCTGCGTTGCTGGGGAAAGCATCTAAAGCTACAGCTGTTGTGAAGGCCGAGAGTACGCAACAGAGAGTTAAAATTGATGCATTGACCCAGGCTTTGGAAACTGAGCAGAATAAACTTCATGGAACCAATCAGCAGATAACAGGCCTACAGGATACTATTACTGAGTTAAGAAAAAAACTGTCTGCAGCTGAAGGCGATATCATTGTGTTGAAACAGACGGTGGAGCAAAGAAATGCAGTCATCGCCGAAAAAGACGCGGAAATAGCAGAAAGAGTTAAGATGGCAGAGGTTCTCTGCCGGGACAGAAGTAAACAGGCTGATGAGTTGCTCCAGAGACTTGCATCCAAGATCCGGGTCGAATATCGGGATTTTGTGGATGCGTTGGATGTGCCTATGAGCTGCGATTTGGGAGAGAACCTGAGACTCCAGCTTCAGAGTATCTTCGATATACTGGAAAAGGGCGGCATGAAAATTGAGTGAGGTGAAAAAATGTGGCAACAGGATTGAAATATTATTTTGGCATTGACTTCGGCACAACCAACAGCGCAACTGTTGGATATGTGGTGATGGATCAAAAGCCAGAAGCCGTTAAATACGGCGATGAAGAAGGACGTCCGATTCCGTCCGTTGTTGCGATTGATAAAACCACAGGCGCTGTATTCACTGGCCGGGATGCATGGGATAAGAAGATGGAGCTGAGCGAATCCTGTGAGTATATTTCATCGGTTAAGACCATTCTGGATTCTGAGCAGATAAAAACAATCGCAGGCCGTGAATGGACTGCCGTCGATGTGGCCAGCGAGGTTTTTAAGTATCTGAAAGCCAATGTGCATAATCGTACCGGAATTGACATGGAAGAGGCAACTGTTGCGATTCCCGTTGGCTTCAGCGCATCAAAGCGTGCCAAACTGCGTGAAGCAGCAAAGAAAGCCGGTATTCATATTAGTTCTTTTATTAGTGAACCCACTGCGGCCTTTTTTGCAAACTATAATGAACTGAAAAGTTCTTCTGTTGTTGCGATTTTTGACTGGGGCGGTGGCACGCTGGATGTATCCATTCTTCAGCATGTCAATGGAAAAGTATCTGAATTGGCAACAGTCGGGAGAGGCATTGCCGGTGACTATATCGATGATAAAATTGCCAAGCGAATTCATGCAAAAATTGCCCGTAAAAAAGGTGTTGAGAAGGCGTTCGCAGATATGCCATCCAGCGCCCAAGATATGATGCGGGTTCGTGCCGAGCGGGCAAAACGCATGCTGGGCGATGATGATACCGCCACGATTTCCATCAATAATTATGGCGTGTATGGTGCCTGCCGTGAAACATTGGAATATGACTGGTTTGCTGACATTGTAGATCCGGAAGTCACGATGGCGATGGACTGCCTAGAGGAAGCTATCCGTCAGTCGGGAGTTGGACTTGCCAATATTGATCGGATCGTTATGGTGGGCGGTAGTAGCAATTTGCGTCCTCTGTTGGAGAAGATGAATGACAAGTATGGAGATAAGCTGTTCTTTCCGGAAGAAACCATGTGGAATGTCGGCTAGGGTGCTGCTATGTTGGCAATGACTCCCGGAGGTTATTATGCCAATCAGTCTATTGGTATCGTTCTGAGTGACAATGCATACTATGAAATTCTGAAACCAGACACTCCCATTCGTGGATGGGAGCATACATGTCACTTCGGAATTGTGGACTCCAGCAAGGAAGCCCGTTTTGTTTTTGGTGGCAGCCCTGATATCGAGGCTGCCCCGGAAAGATATAAAACACTGACAATTCCTGCATACCGTTTCCTTCAGGAGCAGATTATACTCAATGCATCTGTTGATCAAAATATGGTGTTCATTGCTATTGCCGGAAGTAATATGCGGCCTGCAGAGTTCCGGCGGCTGTGGGAATACACACAATTGAAATGCTATTATAAGCTGCCTGGAAAGCAGGTGCAGCATGGAGAGTAATATCAGTACTGTAGCATTCCGGAGCAATTTGTATCCTGTAGAAAAGAGTTTTTATGAGGACTCTACTTTTCGTTCCAAAATACATGACCCATTTTCGCTGGAGATTCTCAAAAAACAATGTGCATTGACGAGCCTTCAGAAGAAAGAATACGATTCTGCATCAGTTCACTGCGCATACGCTGCAAAAAATGACTATCCCTGGGGAACAATTAGAGACCAGCAGGGGCATGAGCAGGTCATCTGCAGGTGCCTTAACACGAAATGCAGCCTCTTTCATAGTTGCCGTCCCGATTTTGATCTTTCCGAGTTAGCAATATATGAGGAGAACAAAAGGGCTCAGCCGGCAATTTTCGAATTGGAAGAAGCTGCACGAAAGAAGCGTGCAGCAGAAGATGGAGATGCCGGAGCGGCAGCGAAACTGTTTGAAGGAGACACCCCGGAACAGAAGCATGCTGGAGAATCGGGGACTCCTACTCCTGCGGAGAAAAAAACGGACGATCCGTTCGTTGTCCGAAAACCCGTTCAGTCGGTGCTCCAGCCTGCGGAAGTCAGGAAAATCGATTTCAGTTCCTTTAAAGAAACCACACAGGACGAAATCATTGAAGCGGAACCTGCAGAGCGAAGCATCGTAAATGCTGGTCCCGGTACGGGCAAGACATGGACCTTGATTGAAAAAATCATCCATATGATCAACGAGGAGCAGGCTAAGGCAGAAAATATCCTGGTTCTGTGTTTCTCGCACTCTGCCGTGGAGGTTGTACGAAACAGGCTCTCTGATGCCGCCGAGACGGGACGCATCGGTTATGAGTGGCAGGATGTAGATGTTCGTACATTTGACTCCTTCTCTACATATATGCTGGCATGGGTGCAGGAAAATCATCAGGATTTACTTCCCAAGCACTTCCTTCTGGAAGCATATGACTATGATCAGCGCATAAAAGTTGCAACATCCATTTTCAAAAAGAAAAAAGATATGCTGGCTGATTATGAACATATCATCGTCGACGAGGTTCAAGATCTTGTTGGTAGCCGGGCAGAGTTGGTTCTGGCAATGCTGAAAGGTCTCCCTGACACTTGTGGTTTTACGATTTTGGGTGATTCTTGCCAAGCTTTGTACGACTATATGGCAGAAGGCAATCCTGCGATTATGTCCTCTGAGCAATTCTATCAAGACATTTTCAAAAGTTTCCCCAGTGCCAATTATTACGCACTAACAGAGAATCACCGCCAGGGTGATACCTTTGGGCAGTTGACTGTCCCATACCGGAAGGCAATCCTTACTGGTTCCACCACGGAACGGGTTTCTGCAGCGAAAGATTTGTTGACACACATTCCCCGGATGCCTGTAAAACTGACCAAGTTTTCAAGGGACGATGCACTGCGATATGTCGGTCAGGGTGAGACATTGGGTATTCTTACCCGCACAAATGGACAGGCATTGCAGATCTCTGCATGGCTCCAAAATGCGGATGTTCCGCATACCCTGCACCGTGGCCTGGGGTCTCCGACGCTGGGCGACTGGATTGCCCGTATATTCTGTGACTACGAAAATGAATCTATTGATGAAACTGCCTTTGTGTCAAACCATCTTGCTTTGTTTCCGGAGGCTGGATACGAAATGGCACATATGCGGTGGACGGCTCTTGTTCCAACACAGCGTGGTGAAGCGCGGAAGAGATATGAGGTTGCAGATCTGCTGAAAGGCCTCTTGAGAAATGCCAAGGAGCCAATGCTGTATGAATCCGGAACGGGGGCCAAGTACTCTATTACGGTCAGTAACATTCATCGGGCAAAGGGCAAGGAATTTGACTCTGTGATTGTCATTGACGATGTGATTGAGGCAATGGCAGATCCCGATACAGAAGACCTTTTGGAACATAAGGTATGTTATGTTGCATTGACACGGCCCAAGAAAAAGGTAGAAAGAGCCGAGATATCCAAGAAGGATAAACAGATCTACATTACGAGGAATGACGATCAGAGCAAACGATGTGCGAAAGCCGGTGGCTTTAAAAGGTATATTTCTCATTTCGAGGTTGGCAGTGATGCCGATCTGGATCTGCGATCTCTCGCTGCTGACAATAAGCTTCAGCAGTATATCCGGAAGAGTGTTCATTCTGGAATGAGATTGAAACTGCTTAAATGTCCGGAAGGAACAAAACCCTATGTTGTTTATCGAATTGTGCTGGAAGACAACGAAAAGCTTGTACTGGGCTATACCAGCAAATCTTTTGCGCATGAACTGGAAAAGGCAATTCAGCATATAAAAAATATGAATTGCTCGGTGTATTATGAGGTATATCCTCATGCATTTTGTGATGTGTATGTCCACAACATTACAACGTGTGTGTCTGGAATAGCTCCTGTTCCCGCAGGTGCAAAGACCTTTGGAGATGTCAGTATTTGGTCTGGCATAACCATCACAGGGTTTGCAGCAGTTGACAAAGACACATATTAATTATACAGAACCGGAGGTTTTGCTATGGCTGACTATTCAAAATACTATGAAGCCAGAGAGGTTGTAACCCGCATTCTGGAGCAGGACTTTATTGGACCTGTCACAAAAGATGAATGCCTTGCCGAAGTTCCGGTTCAGTATTACATCATGGGCAAACTGTATCCGCAAAAGGATACTGTGGAGGCATTGGATCTGGCGCGGAATCCCTTGTTGGAAAATGAGATTGAAACCTATGATGTATCCATTTCTCTGAGTAATCAGAATAATCCTTCTTCTATGGGTATTACGGTTACACTGAAAGTAGATGTCAGTGCAATTTGTGTTTCTGGCAGCTATGCCTTCTATGAGCCGACTTCCTTTGATGATGCAAAGGAGTGTGGGATTGATACCTCCAGATGGGAACATCTGGAAAAGAAGCCCAAAGAAATCTGGCAACGCAACGAGTATTCTTATGACGAAAAAGTCATATTTACTGGCGAACGGGTGGAGTACGCAGACTTACCCAACGGACTCCAGCTACAGGTTTATACACACTCTATTATGGATTCCGGTGAGCGTGTGATTACGATTGCACTGGTTAACGAGAACCAGTCCGAAAATGATATAACCTCTACCTCCAGGTGTTGTGCTTTTCAGCCCGTTATCAGAGTAAGCAGCAGTGATGGAACAGCTGTTTTCACCAGTGTAAACCGGCAGACATATTTGACTACCGATCCGGAACTTCTAGAATTGGATATGCTGTATTCTGATGTCCATTGCTATGCACAGGGACACGGATGCTCTGTTATGTGGGATATGGATAATGCCGAGCCGGAATGGGTAGAGTCTGCATTTTTTCCAACATTTAATCTTCGCCAGATGAAGGCTGCTGAAGTGGTAAGCGGAAACGTATTATCTATGCAGTTTTTGTCTACCGCAACCGTTGACGATGTCGTTCTGGAGTTGAGTGCTTTTGCAACGAAATACCAGAAGTGGATCAAGGATCAAAATAATGCCGTATCCGAGGTGAAGGAAAGCCTGCGGGAGATTGCCCGTAGCAATATTCAAAAATGTCAAGATGCATGCAACAGAATCGACTATGCCATTAGGCTGTTGAAGGAGAGTGCAGAAGGTGATGGAAAGGCTTTCCGTGCCTTCCGACTTGCAAATGAGGCAATGTTGCTTCAGAGAAGACAAACGCTGCTGAAAAGCGGAAAAACCTTTGATCCTGCAAAAGTCTGCTGGTACCCCTTCCAGTTAGCTTTCGTCCTGCATGAACTGACCTCCTTTATTGAGCCGAAAGGACATCCCGGTCAGAAAGTTCCGGATCGACAGATGGTGGATCTTCTTTGGTTTCCAACCGGCGGTGGTAAAACAGAAGCGTATTTGGGGATTACTGCATTTGTAATCTTCCTGCGCAGACTCCGGGATGCCAATGCAGATGGTGTTACTGTAATTATGCGGTATACACTTCGGCTCCTGACTCTACAGCAGTTTGAACGTGCAAGTATCCTGATATTTGCATGCGAGTTGCTGCGTAAAAAGCATAATTTGGGTGGAAATGAGATTTCCATCGGTCTGTGGGTTGGTGGTAATCTTACACCGAACCATTTGAAAGAGGCCAGAACCAGCATCAATAAGCAGAAAGAAGGCGGGGATGACGAAAAATCCAATCCTGTTCAAATCAAGGTTTGCCCTTGGTGCGGCGCAAAGTTAAATGCACAGCACTATGATGTTGATCTTGTCCAAAACAGGATGATAATCAAATGTCCGAATCAGCATTGCAATTTCCATACTGCCCCCAATGGGCTCCCGGTTCACATTATTGATGATGCTATCTATCAGCACCTGCCAACTTTTGTTGTTGCCACCGTCGATAAATTTGCCCAGATTCCGCTGAACGATAAACCAGCGGCACTATTTGGCATTACAAATAACAAAAAACCTCCGGAGCTTATCATCCAAGACGAACTTCATCTGATCTCCGGCCCCCTTGGCCCCATGACTGGTATCTATGAGGCTGCCATATCGAAACTCTGTGAGCGCGATGGTATTTGCGCAAAAGTAATTGCGTCCACCGCAACCATCCGAAATGCAGCAAATCAAATCATGGCATTGTACGGACGTGGCCACACGCAGTTTCCGCCGCAGGGGCTTTCTGCCAAGGATTCGTTTTTTGCTATACAGTCTACACCGGAAGAAAGACCTGCACGTCAGTATTTTGGAGTGATGGGTATAGGAACGACTGCAACTACGACATTGATCAGAGTGAATGCAGCCATGCTGTTTGCTACCCGCTACTTGGCTACGTTGGGATACCCCGATGCAGTTGTGGATAATTTTTGGACTATTACTGGCTATTTTAACAGCTTGCGGGAATTGGGCGGTGCAAGCACACAGATCCTTGATGACGTTCAGAGTCGTCTTGATTACCTTGCGAAAACTAAATTTGTTTCGGTTTATCCCGGTGTTGATACCTCAAAAGGTTATACATATACGGAAGAACTGACAAGCCGCATGAGCAATTCTGAAATTACAGATATTATCCAAGTTAAGTTGAAACGCAGCTATACCAAGGATAACCATGCAGATGTATTTGACTACCTGCTGGCATCCAACATGATTTCTGTTGGTGTCGATGTCGGTCGTTTGGGTGCAATGGTAGTTGCAGGTCAGCCTAAGACTAATGCAGAATATATTCAGGCAACCAGCCGTGTGGGTCGCGATAATCCCGGATTGGTTATTGCTGTGTACAACGCATCCCGTTCCCGTGACCGCTCACATTATGAGCAGTTTCTGAAGTGTCATTCTGCGTTGTACCGCTACGTAGAAGCAACCAGTCTTACACCCTTCTCTGATCGGGCAAGAGATCGTGGCTTGCATGCATTATATGTTTCTTTGTGCCGTTACCTGATTGAGAACCTCAGAGGAAACAGTCAGGCAATCAATTATCGCTCTGACAATCCCGAAATCCGAAAGGTTGAGAAAATCATCATAGACTATGTAAGAAGAGTCGATCCTGATGAGTTGTCAGCAGTTATGGATGAACTCAAAGATATCCAGGATGCGTGGGATATTGCAGCAACCGGTTCCCTCGTGTATAAAAGCAGAAAAAACGAGAAGAAGTTGCTGAAAGGCGATACCGAAAATGACCGTTTCCGTATGATGAACAGCATGCGTAATGTGGATGGCCAGTCGGGTATTTATCTGCTGGGAGGATTGTAATCATGGCAAGACTACACTTTGGTTCAAACAGAGATCAAGCCAAGCCCAAGAAGGTGGTGGGCAGATTGCGTAAAACGCAGTTAATCACCACATTCGGCAATGGTTCTATTGTAGATATGCCGGATTATTCTGTCATTATGGCAGGCGCCAATTACTGGAAAGACAACAGCCCGGTTCTGCACGAGCCAAATCTCGAAAAACTGCTGAAAGTTTCGTGTTTCAAAGAACCTTATGTATCCAATTCCCAGGATGATGACATGACCCCGGATGTCCCCGCATTCCGCTTTCCATACTATCATTTCTGCCCTGATCCCAATTGCGGGAGACTGATGCCGTACTGGGGGTTTGGCGATGTGACAGACCGCAGCTGTGCTAACGGTCATCCCAAGAGAAACATTGTTCCCTCCCGTTTTATTGCCGCATGTACCAATGGCCACCTGGAGGACTTTCCATATGAATGGTGGGTCCATTACGGGAACTTTAGTGAATGCCCTGCCGATAAGCGCAACGGTGCCCTTCGCATCAGTTTCTCCGATGAAACCGGCGGATTGGACAGCATTGTTATCAAATGTACCGCTTGTGGAAAGAGTCGTACAATGGCTGGCAGCATGGCGAAAGATGCACTTCGGGGCTACTCCTGTCATGGAAAGCGTCCCTGGCTGGGCAGCAAAAAGGAATACAATGATCCGGTATCCTGTACTGCACAGTTGCGGGTACTTCAGCGTGGAGCCTCTAATGTATACTTTTCTATGACTGCCAGTGCATTGACCATTCCTCCCTGGAGCAGTAAGGTTCAGCAGGAAATTGCGGTACGCTGGGAGCAAATTGAAGATATTCTGGATAGCAACCCAGATGAATATGTTCTGAGAGCCGTTGTACAAAGTGTGTTCCATTCGCTGTTGGAGATGCAGATTTGTACAATTGATGAGTTGATATCTGAGATTAAGAAGCGCTATAATGACGGCAACGGAGGCGAGTATACCAAGCAGAACCTTCTTGAGGATGAGTATCGTGTTTTCTGCATGGGTGACTATGATGATCCTGAGGATGTGCAGTTCAGAATTGCAAGGGCTACAGTACCGGAATTCCTTGAGGACTATATCGAGGATATTGTATTGGCAAAGCGTCTGCGTGAGGTCCTTGCGTTGCGCGGCTTCCGCCGAATTACTCCAGAGCAGCCTAATGCTGATGACGACAGATTCAAAGGATACCATTTGTCTGGAGATTGTGTTCCGCTCAGTGATGTAGAGTTGAACTGGCTTCCAGCTATTGAAATGCTGGGAGAAGGTTTGTTCATCAAAATAAGAGAAGACGCATTGGAAGAATGGGAAGATGCTTTTGAAAATGAGTATCAGCCCATGCGAACTAGGCTGGAACATAGTAATGTAGGCTGCGAAAATTTTTCCGCCCGGTATGTACTGCTGCACACGCTTTCTCATCTGCTGATCCGTCAGTTGTCATTGGAGTGCGGTTATTCCGGAGCTTCCATTAAGGAACGGATTTACAGCACCTATCCGGAGTCTGATGTAAAAATGGCAGGTATTCTGTTGTACACGTCTTCTTCTGACTCTGATGGCAGCCTAGGCGGATTGGTGAGAAAAGGACTCCCTGAGTCTTTTGAAATGATTTTCAGAAATATGCTCCAAGAAGCGTCATGGTGTTCGTCCGATCCCATTTGCATTGAATCTCATGCACAGGGATATGACTCTCTGAATTACGCAGCGTGCCACGCTTGTTCGCTTTTGCCTGAAACCAGCTGTGAAATGCGTAACTGCTTGTTGGATCGAGCTGCTGTGGTTGGTACTATAAAAGACAGAGAACGGGGGTTCTTTGGAGCCTTACTGGAATAACAGGAGAAAAATATGGTTCAATTAATTCCAGATGTCCTGTCACCGGAAATCAAGAGTCCTGCAGAAAAACGACTGTTTGTCGAATTTCGGGACCATAGAACGAATAAGAAATATATTGTTCTGCACTCATTAGGGATTGCAGAACATGCCAACAAAATTTTCGGTGAGATTGATTTTGTAATTCTGTGCAATGAGGGCGTACTGTGTCTTGAAGTTAAGGGTGGGCAGGTGTCCCGCAGAAATGGAGTATGGGAATTTACAAACCGCTACGGTAATATCTCCCGTAAGAATGAAGGGCCATTCCAACAAGTGCAGGGTAATATGCAGTCTTTAAGACAGTATATGGTTCGCAGGCTTGGGAATTATGATCCTCTGGTGCGTTGCCAATATGCATGTGCTGTTGCTATGCCGGATTGCCGTTTTAGAGCAACGGTTGTCGGAATCGATGTTGTTCCGGAGATCTTGGTTGATGCCAAGCAGTCTTGGAATTTGGACAGTCTTGTCAATCAGGCATTTGGATACTGGAGGCAGACCTGCATTGAAAAGCATGGCTTTGAGGGCGGACGACTGACTGATGCCGAGATCGATAAGATGGCTAATCTTCTTCGCGGTGATTTTCATTTTGTCCCTTCTATGAAAGATACGGTGGAACGTACAGTGAAGGAGTTGTGTGCGCTAACCGCTGAGCAATATGAAGTGTTGGAATCGCTTTTTGAAAATCCTCGGACGATGGTTTCCGGCGTTGCGGGTGCAGGCAAAACATTGATTGCAATGGAGCAGGCCCGCAGGGCATATTGGGAAGGAAAAAGTGTACTGTACCTTTGCTATAATCACAATATTGCCCAGTATGTGCAGTACCAGTTCGAAAAAGACAGAGTCTATATTGAAGCGGTTACACTTCATGCATTCATGATGCGTACCTGCGGTATTGAGTGGTCTCCGGATTTGAGTCAGCATTTTTATGAAAAAGAATTGCCCGCAACTTTTATGGCGGCAGAAGATGTTCCTGCGTATGATTTGGTAATTATTGATGAAGGACAGGATTTGCTCACTGATACCTACCTGGAGTGCGTTGACAGAATTGTACGGGATGGATTGGGCAACGGAACTTGGGCAATTTATTATGATCCGAACCAGAATATCTTCAACTCTTATGCTCAACTTGATGCGATGATAATGAAACTTCGCAAAGAAGCGTATGCAATGAGTTGGAAATTACATGCGAATTGCAGAAATACCAAGCAAATTGCAAATGCCAATATTCTGATGACCAACATTCCCAACCAAGGAAAACCCACAGTATCCGGCCCCCAGGTTGAGTATGACAGCTATAACGGCAGAGAGGATGAACGGCGAAAGATTAATGCTATTGTCCGGAATATTAAGGACAGCGGTGCTGTTGGCGGTGATTTTGTAATTCTTTCCCGGTACACACTGACAAATTCCCACAATGGACTGGGTCTCACAGGACTGGATAAAGACCTTGGAACATTGAAGACAACAGGGCCACTGTGGAAAGCCAAAAAGAACGATGTGAGATTTTCTACAATTTCCGGTTTCAAAGGTTTGGAATCGAAAATTGTGATTATGATTGATATAGACCATTTTTCTAATGAGGAAACCCGGTTGCTGAATTATGTGGCAGCTTCCCGTGCATGCGCGATGCTCTATGTTCTTTATGATTGCAATGCCGAGCAGGAACGCCAAAATATGATTCTGTCTGGTTTTACGCAAGTTGGTGCATAAAAGGTGGTCAGACATCAAACCAAGTATAAGTTAGGACGGGGTGATGTATAATGCCCAGATTTCTGGACCTGTTTGCAGGAGCTGGAGGTTTATCCGAAGGCTTCCTAAGGGCAGGGTATGAGGCCGTAGGACATGTGGAAATGGATGTAGCTGCGTGCTATACGTTGAAAACACGTATGGCATACCATTGGTTGCGGGAGCATGACCAGTTGGATATATATAATCAATATCTCAATCGGGAAATCAGCCGCAATGAGTTTTATGATCACATTCCGCAGGGAGTTTTGGATTCGGTATTGAATTATGAGATTTCTACGGAAACGCTGCCGGCCATTTTCGAAGAAGTTGACGCATTGGTTGGTGAAGAACCGCTGGACTTGATTATTGGCGGACCTCCGTGTCAGGCCTATTCCCTTGCAGGCCGATCCCGATCTGAAACACGAATGGTAGGCGATCAGCGCAACTATCTCTACAGACACTATGCTGAATTTTTGAGAAGATATCAACCTGCATATTTTGTGTTTGAAAATGTTCTTGGGCTGCTATCGGCCAAAGACGAAGATCAGACGCTTCACTTTGATAATATGAGGGCACTGTTCCGCGAATGTGGGTACTCCACTGAATTCCGACCACTCAATGCATCAGATTACGGAGTTCTCCAGAACCGGAAAAGGATCATTCTCATTGGCATCAGAGGAAATTATGAAGGCTTTTATCCTGACATTCCGGCTATACCAAATCAATATTTGGTAAGTGAGGTATTTGGCGATTTGCCTGCTATACCTGCTGGTGGCGGAACGACCGAGCCGGTTCCTACAGCACACTACGACGGTCAATATCTGTATGAGTCCGGAATCAAGGAGTACGATACTGAACCAGTAACATTCCACCAAGCGAGACCGCACACAGACCAAGACTTGGAGATTTATCGGATTGTTGTGGATACATGGAACAAAAACGGTACCCGGGTGTCATATATAGATTTGCCAGCGAATCTCCGGACACATCAAAATACTACATCTTTCCTGGACCGATTTAAAGTCGTCGCCGGAAATCTGCCGCATGCACAAACGATTGTTGCCCATATCGCTCGGGATGGGCACTATTTTATCCATCCGGACATCGAGCAGAACCGCTCAATAACACCCCGTGAAGCTGCCAGAATACAGACATTCCCGGATAATTACTATTTTGAATCCAAGAAAGGTGTTCCTTCACGAACCCTGGCATTCAAACAAATCGGAAATGCTGTACCGGTGTGTCTGGCATACCATGTTGCTACGGCTCTGCTGGACAGATTTGATGAGCAGAATTAATCTTCACGGAGGGAGATTGTTGTGGCCGATGTGCATACTCCGGAACAACGAAGCTACAATATGTTCCGGATTCACAGTAAAAACACTAAACCGGAAGAATTGGGGAGGAAATTTCTGCTCTCGCAATGATTTCGATATCGAAAAATGATGCCAAGCTGCCAGGAAAACCAGACATTGTGCTACCAAAATATAAAACGGTCATCTTTGTGAATGGTTGCCCATACAAGACCTTTTATTAGACGTAGAGTGCTACCACAAAACAGAAATAGAATATCCGTCTCGTATGGATCAAGTTCAAATTGCAGACTGACTATTGCTGCCAGTGAGTCCATTCCCTTGCGAAGATTGGTCTTCCCGGCTGCTATGTAAATCTTTTTGAAACCCGTTGCATCCTTAAGCATTGTGCAGCACCCGTTCGATTTCTTTCAATGCCTTAATTGCAGCTTCACCGGTTATCTTCAGCCTGAATCCCGGGGCTGAGACTTGGATTACAATGCTATCCGTATGGGTCTTGGAAGTTGCCTGACACATCTTGGTGACCTCGACGAATGGAACCGGTAATGTTTGTGGTGCCTGCTCTAAAATCGGTATATCACTGGGATCCTGCGCACATTTTAATAATGCTCGCTCATGGCGGTAGTAGGTAGAATAACTGATTCCTTGCTTCCGGCACCATTCCTTTACCGGAACACCTGAATTGCGGCACTTCACAATGCGCTGCTTCTACCGTTTTTGGCTTATAGCCCGCTTCATCTGACTCACTCCCGTGGCTACGACTCATCCTTGAGACTTTTCAGGATTTCCGGATAGTTACCAAGAATTCTCAGTAATTCTTGATACCCTTATTATCTCACAGGTGCCGTTGCTTTCACAGGACGTCATTTATTATGCGCCTACGTTATCATTTACGAAATTTCCGCATAAAACGAAAGCGTGCGGAAACTTAACATCCCTTGCCCATAATTGTGGATTGTTACGGTTTGACTTAGATTTTGATGAAACATTCAAATACTCTTTGCTTATTCGGCAAAATTCTCTTGAATCAGCAAAATGCTTTTGCTATAATTAGCGTATAGAAGGGCGGTGTTAGCTTGTTAATCGAAGAACTGATTGAACTAGCAAACAAAATATGCAAACAGAAAGCCGAAGAGCAAACAATAGAACTGAAATCCGCACAGACGGGTTGCCCTAAGAGGCTGTACGATACGCTGTCGAGTTTTTCCAACCAAGACAGTGGCGGTATCCTTGTGTTCGGTATTGATGAGGATGCTGCCTTTCAGGTCGTCGGCGTATATGATCCGCAGGATCTGCAGAAGAAAATAACGGAACAGTGCTTACAGATGGAGCCTCCGGTTCGTGCCGTATTCACCCTAGCAGAATATCAGGGGAAAACGATTTGCGCTGCGGAAATCCCGGCAATCGACATTGCGGAGCGTCCCTGCTACTATCGCGGTGCAGGGCGTACCAAGGGTTCCTACATTCGTGTCGGAGATGCGGATTTGCCGATGACAGACTACGAGCTATACAGCTATGAAGCGTTCCGTAAGCATTTGCATGATGACGAGCGACCCGTTGAACGGGCGACGCTGCAACTGCTGGACACAGAAAAGATCCACAGCTATATTGAAAAAATGCGTGTAGACCGACCCGGGTTTTCCAGACTGACACAGGAGCAAGCCATGGAGATGCTGAACATTACAAGAAACGGTGTTCCAACCTTGGCAGCAGTTCTGAATTTTTGCCTTTACCCACAGGGATTCTTCCCGCAGCTTGGCATTACGGCGATTGTTGTGCCTGGCACGGAAATCGGCGATGTAGATCAGGATTCCGCACGGTTTATCGACAACAAGCGAATCAGCGGTACCATTACGGAAATGGTGGAGGAAGCACTGAATTTCTGCCGTCGGAATATGAAGGTCAAAACCATTATCAGCAAAGAAACCGGCGCCCGCACGGATAAAACGGAGTATCCCGTAGATGCCCTCCGCGAAGCAATCCTCAATGCCGTTATTCACCGCGACTATAGCATTCATACGGAGGGAACACCGGTTCAAATTGACTTTTTCACGAACCGTGTCGAAATTCACAGCCCCGGAAGCTTGTATGGCCGGATGAGCATCGAACAGCTGGGTATTGCGAAACCGGATCTCCGGAATCCTGCGCTGGCCGTTATGGCAGAAACGCTGACCGCAGCAGAACATCGTTACTCGGGCATTCCCACTATGCGTAATGCGATGAAGGAATATGGCTTACCGGAACCGAAATTTGAAAACCGCAGAAACGAGTTCGTGGTAACACTTTATAATAAAGCGGAAGAGGAGAAAGAAGCAGTAAATACCGAACCTATCGGAGATCTGTTGGCGTTTTGTCATGAGCCGAAAACACGGCAGGAGATTGCGGCATTTTTGGGCGTGAAAACCGTGTTTTATGCGATGCAGCATTATGTTCAGCCCCTGCTTGCTGCTGAAAAGCTTGCAATGACCATACCGGAGAAGCCCAAAAGCAGAAATCAAAAGTATTATACAGTTCGATAGGCAGACTTGATGTTGTCCTTTCTGTCCCCACTGTCCCGGTGCATCAGGACGAACGCCGCAAAAATGCACCACGCCGTCAAAGCATGGTGCATTGTATCCACGGACGGTAGATTTGCCAACAAAAGTTCGTTGAAACGACAAGTTTCAACGAGCTTTTTTCTACATTATGGCAAAAGTGGTAACAATCTGGTGACTTTGACCCCAAAATGACCCCAAAACGAGAAAACGACTGCGCCCGGACGGCTGAGATTTTCAACCGCCCGGGTGCTTTTTGTGGATAAATTTTGCGGAGTTGGCAGGTAAATATAGGAGCGGTCAGTGTAGTCAGCTCGCTTTGACGAGTACCAACACGCTGTTGTTTGGCACGACGATCTGTTCCTGTTTGGTGGGAATGGGCGGGTTCTTGTATTGGCGCAGGGCTTTTTGGATTTGCTGCTTGACTTCCAGCAGGGCGGCATCCAATGTAGGGGTCTGCACTTCAATTTTTGGAAAGTCAGGAACATGGGCGGTGCAGCCGTCCGGGGATAAGGTGCAGAGTACAGGATATCCCGAACAAACTGTCCATCTCAGGGCGTTTGTTGTAACCTTATACTATCGCAGGTTCAGGCGGGAAAGGCAATAGAAATTCTTACACAAAAACAGCAATAATTGTATGTCTTGCGCAAAATGTGTGCGCTTTTCATAAACGGAAAAATTTGCAGGTTCCTCATAAAATCGGACATGGGAGAAAGCGCGCAACTGCGCTATGATAAGAGAAACCCACTGCCATGAAAAGCCCGATTTTTAAAGAGAGGATGAAAAACCATGAGAAAAGCAAAGCGCAGATGCCAACAGCTGGTTGCAGCGGCAATGTGCGTCGGTATGCTGGCCGGTATGGTCCCCACACAGGTCTTTGCCGAGGAAGCACAGCCGGCTGCAGCAATCGCGCAGCAGGAGCAGGCCCCTGCACCGTCCGCCAACGAGACGGAAACCCCTGCCCCGACTGAGGAACCGGCGGCCGAGCAGACCCCTGCCCCGACTGAGGAACCGGCGGCCGAGCAGACCCCTGCCCCGACCGAGGAACCGGCGGCCGAGCAGACCCCTGCCCCGACTGAGGAACCGGCGGCTAAGCAGACCCCCGCCCCGGCTGAGGAACCGGCGGCTGAGCAGACCCCCCGCCCCGGCGGAAGAGCCTGCGGCCGAGGAGACCGCTGCACAAGCTGCCGAGGTGATGAGCGCTGCGGTGCAGGACTCCGAGAATGAGAACTTCGGCAAGGTGCTGGAGGATCAAGACCTTGTTGCGGTGCGCAGCGGCGCTTCTCTGGTGGAGTCGCTGTCCACCGGCAAGCAGGTCAAGGTAACCGCTGAATGGATCAGCGGCAGCAACTCCGCTGTGGACGGCGGCGGTGCCCTGCAGGAGGGGGACGCCTTCTTCAAGCGCAGCCGCTTCACTCTGTATGCGAATGTCAAATTCGATGCTGCGCATGACAACACCTCGGCGCTGCTTGTCGGCAGCGATGCCGGTGCAAACTTCCGCATTGTGCCCTGCAAGACGGACGGCACAGCTGTGCTGAAGGTCAACAACGGTACGGAGCACAAGCTCTCCAAGGCGATGACCGCCGGAGAATGGAACGCCCTGGCCCTTGTCTATGCCGAGAATGACACCGAGGGCACGGTGGCCGTCTATCTGAACGGCGAGGAGGTCCTGCCTGCCACCGGCATCGGCTTCAAGCTCAGCGAGAAGTCCGGCATCGTGGGCGCCGTGGGCGCCACCTTCGGCACCGGCTTTATGCGCACCGGCCTGTATGACGAGCTGGTCGTGACCGGTGCGGCGGACGCCGAGGCCGCCAAGGTCGAGACTGCCGCCCGCAAGGCGGCGGCCGATGCGGTTGTCGCGGTGGACGGCGTTGTCACCGTCACCGGTGCGGAGGTCGAGCAGGCCGCCCAGAATGTCAACGGCTGGACCTATAAGGGGCTCGGCATGCTGAACGGCAACTCCACCAGCAACCTGCTGCTTGACTACAAGGCCGAAAGCCCTGACGCCTACTGGGCCATGATGCGCTATCTGTTCGGCGGTGACTACCCGCTGTTCAGCAACATCAAGATGGAGATGGGCAACGACGGCAACAACTCTACCGGTGCCGAGGCCTGCACCATGCGGTACGAGGACGAGGAGGCAGATGCCTCCCGCTCGCCCGGCTTTGTCATGGCCGCCGATGCCAAGACGATCAACCCGAATGTCAAGGTGTCGATCCTGCGCTGGGGCTGCCCGAACTGGGTCAACGCCTACAAAGGCACAGACTGGTATGCCGCCAACTACAAATGGTACAAGGAAACGATCTTTGACGCCTACGAGAAGTACGGCTATGTCGTGGATTACATCAACCCCGACACGAACGAGACCGGCAATCCTGACAGCGGGATCATCAAATATTTCGCCAACGCCATTGCCAACGAGACGGATTTCCCGGAATATTTTACCGAGGAGGCCAAGCAGGCCTACCGCAGCATCAAGATCGTGGCCTCGGATGAGAACAAGGGCCTGAAGATCGTACCCATGATGCGCGGTGACAAGGACCTGTATGACGCGGTGGATGCCATCGGCTTCCACTACCGCACCAACGCCACCGATGACTATATCAAGATGGCCGATGTGGATGACAAGGAGGTCTGGTACAGCGAGGGCTGTGCGACCTTCGGTTATTCCGAGCTGCAGGAGAACAAGACCGCCGAGTACGGTGCAGGCACCATCGGCGGCTACCAAAGCCCGCTGGCGCTGCTGGACAGCTTCCCCAACGCCTTTGTCGGCTCCCGCCGGACGATGTACATGTTCCAGCCGGCCATCGGCGCCTTCTACGAGGGCATCCAGTACGGCCATAAGGAGCTGCTCTCCGCCCGCGACCCGTGGAGCGGCTATATCCACTATGACCCTGTGCTTTACATGCTGGGCCATATCACCAAGTTCGCCAAGACCGGCTGGGAGAATGCAAGCAACACCGCCGGTATCTGGCGCGTGCTGCCGGGCGCTACCTTTGCGTCCTTCGGTGCCAGCTCGAACGAGCATGCCACCGCAGGCATTGACGGAAACGCCAGCTATATGACGCTGGCAGCACCCGACAAGCAGAACTTCTCCACGGTGTTCGTCAACAACACCCGCAACGAAAAGACCTTTGCCGTCAAGCTGTCCGACATGGCGCTGAAGGCCGAGGCCCTGCACATCTGGACGACCGCGACCGACAGCTATATGCAGAAGGGCGAGGACGCCAAGATCGAGGGCGGCATCGCCTATGTGACCGTACCGGCCTACAGTGTTGTGACCGCCACTACGCTGGATACTGAGCCGGAGCGCTTCCCCACTGAGGACGGCAGCGGCGATTACATCCAGACTGCGACCCGCGCGGTGCTGGACACCGATGCGACCGGCAAGAAGGCTGATACGGCCGATGACTACCTCTACGCCGATAACTTCGACTATAAGGAGGAGGAACTCAACTACATCGTGGACCGCGGCAATGAGCCCCGCTACATGCTGGACACCCACGGCGCATGGATCGTGGAGAACGGCCGCTTAAAGCAGGAGAACGCCGCCGGCGTGACCCAGTGGAACGGCGGTGACCCGGCTACCATCGTGGGGGACTGGCGCTGGATGGACTACAGCGCTTCGGTGGATATGGAGCTGCCCAACGCCGATGCCAACCGGTATGAGCGGCTGACCATCCGTGCGCAGACCGGCATGAACTGGAACAACAGCGGCTACACGCTGGAGCTCAACGGCGCGGGCAGCTGGAAGCTGTTCCGCATCGGCTCCGCTGTGGCCAGCGGCAGTGTTGCCAAGGATGATGCTGGCAAGTACAATGTAAAGCTCATCGGCTTGGGCGACACCGTCTATGCCTATATCAACGGCACGCTTGTCACCAGCTACACCGATGCAAATCCGATGCTCTCCGGCCGTGTGAAGATCAGCTCCAACTGGACGCAGGTCTATGCGGACAATCTGGAAATCAGGACCGTCAAGGGCGGCATTCCCTACGCCACTGCCATGATCGATGGTCAGGACGATGGCGTTGTCTATGAGGGTGCATGGGCCATCAACAACCCGGGCGGCGGCAGCGCTGACAACTGGTACCGCACGATGTCTGAGGC
>ENA-ORSA01001344-ORSA01001344.1-human-gut-metagenome-genome-assembly--contig:-NODE-1344-length-20896-cov-4.254067_pt1 | contig 20896 bp, 20 predicted proteins | sample MGYA00242179_ERZ509142 | MGnify/ENA primary metagenome ERZ509142 (study PRJEB26280, sample SAMEA2338659) | human gut metagenome | biome: human gut; feature: human-associated habitat; material: faeces... | reverse complement strand
GCAAATGATGCTGCTACGGTTACAACACCAAGACCACCAATTTGGATCAGTGTCAGAATAACCGCCTGCCCAAAGGTTGACCAGTAGCAGCCTGTATCCTGTACTACAAGCCCGGTCACGCAGACGGCAGAGGTCGCAGTAAACAGCGTTTCATTGAATGGAGTTACATTCTCTCCAGTCGTGGAGATCGGCAGCATCAGCAGTAGCGCTCCGAGTAGAATGACCCCGGCAAAACCCAATGTGATAATTTGAAAAGACGAAAGGCGGCGTTTTCGATGAATAATCTCTTCCGGCATAAAGGCAGCTCCTTATTTTTGTGATGGTCATATTATACAGCTGGAGATTTTAAGAGCGGATAAGGGAGATTTACGACGTATTAAGATTGAATAAAGATGAGGAGGATGCTGGAAAATATGTGTTTTTGGTTGTATACTGTGTATGTGAATAAAATCGGGGGAGTAACTATCAGAAAAGTTCGCTCGGAATCGTCTGGAAAAATTTCGGGTAAACGGAGAGGAGAAAGAGAGGGTAGAAGTTTATGAAACTGGGATTTATTGGAACGGGAATCATTACGACGTCCGTCGTGACTGGATTCTGCGAGAGCGGAATGGAGAATCTGCAGATCGTTGTATCGCCGAGAAATAAAGAACGGGCGCAGATGCTGCATGAGAAATACCCGGAGATTGTGTCGATCGCGGCGGATAACCAGGAAGTTGTGGACCGGTCGAACTGGGTCTTTGCGGCGCTCCTTCCGAAGGCGGCGGAAGATATCTTAAAACCACTTCATATCGGACCGGAGAAGAAGTTTATCAATCTGGTTGCAACGCTGAGCTTAAAGCGCATTGAGGAAATGTTTGGACAGAGAGAGATTCTGGCGGATGTTGTGCCTCTGACCTTCGCAGCGAACCGATTCGGACCGGTGGTGATTTACCCGGATATCCCGGAGGTAGTCGATCTGATGAGTCACGTCGGCAAGCCGGTTCCGGTCGATACGCCGAAGCAGATCGCGATCCTTAGGAGCACGACGGGCCTGATGAGCGCTTACTATATGCTTCTGACCGTCATTATCCAGTGGTGTGAGAGAAACGGGCTGGATGAGCCATCCGCACGGGCATACATCACCGAATTTACTGGGGCGCTGTCCCGCAAGGCAGCGACGTGGGACGGGGATCTGGAAGACCTTGCCAGAGAAATGACACCGGGAGGACTGAACTGGATGGCGCTGACTCATCTGGAGGAAAAGGATGCGTATACGCCTTGGACGGAGATTCTGGGGCCGATTTTGGAGAAGGTTATAAAAGAATAGAGTCGAGGTGGAAAAACTCGGGGCGCACATTTCTCACGCCCCGAGTTTTTCTTTTAATTAAAGTGTGAGTATTCTAAAAAAGTAGTTGCTTTTTTTAAGAAGGAATGATAGTATATAGAAAACACTTTAGTGCGCTACCACGATAGCAAGATAAACAAAAGTGATGGGAGCTATAACAGCAGGATATAGACGAGCGGGTGATTGTCCGGCAGATTTTGTTGAGGCGGGGCGGTTGCGGCGGCAGTTGAGAGGAGATAGAGCATGAATTTAGAGATTCAGAGCCTTCGGAGGGCGGAGGCGGCGACGCTTCGCCTGAGAGGTCTTTATGAGAGCTATGGATACCGCAAGTACCGGATGGGGCGGTTTGAGGAATATAGTTTGTATGCAGCGAATAAAAGTTTCCTGCTGGGGGAAAATGTGCCGACATTTACGGATCTGGACGGACGCCTGATGGCTCTCAAGCCGGACGTGACGCTGAGCATCGCGAAGAACACCAAGGCAGATAAAAATACGTGCGAGAAGGTCTATTATCTGGAGAGTGTGTACCGTGAGAGCAAGGAAAGCCACACTTACAAAGAGATCAGCCAGATGGGACTGGAGTGCATGGGCGGCGTGGATGACTGCGTGATCGCGGAGGTGCTGGCGCTGGCGCTCAAGAGTCTGGCGGATTTTGAGACGGACTATGTGCTCAAGATTTCCAACATGGATTTCGTGGTGGGACTGATGGAAGAGCTTCCGGTCAATGCCGATCAGAAAGATATCATTTTAGGGCTGATCCGGACGAAAAACCGCAGCGGACTGGAAAAACTGTGCGCGGATCTGGCACTGCCGGAGGGCGATACAGAGAAATTGATGAAGGTTTCCGGGCTGTACGGAGAGTTTGGACGGGTGCTGGCAGAGGCAGGTGCGATCGCGGATACGCCGAAAATGAAGGAGGCGGTTGCACTTTTATCCCGCCTGTATGAGGTTTTGGAGGCGATGGGACTGGGCGGACAGCTTGACAAGGTGCGGCTGGACTTCTCGATGATCAATGACATTGAATATTATAACGGTATTATTTTCCAGGGATTTTTAGACGGTCTGGCACGCCAGGTTCTTTCCGGCGGCCAGTACGACGGCATGATGGCAAAATTAGGAAAGAAAGCCGATGCGATCGGATTTGCCATCTATTTAAAAGAGCTGGAACGCCTGCCGGAAAAGAGCATCCGCTACGATGTCGATGCGCTGGTGCTCTATGAGCCGGATGTCGATGTAGTGCGCCTGTGCCAGGCGGTTGAAAGCCTGCGCCGTCAGGGACTGCGTGTGCGGGTGGAGAAAGCTGTGCCGGAGGATCTGCGTTACTGCTATCTGTACCGGTATGACGGACGTCTTTCCCTGGAAGAGGACCGGGAAACTGCCTTTCAGGAGAATGGAAAGGAGGGCGCGAGATGTTAAACATAGCACTGCCAAAGGGAAGACTGGGCGATCAGGTGTATGAGCTTCTGGCGTCGGTCGGATATGACTGCAAGAGTATTTACGACGAAAATAGAAAACTGGTGTTTGAGAATCCACAGACGGGTGTCCGCTACCTGCTCGTAAAGCCGAGTGATGTGGCAATCTACGTCGAGCACCATGCGGCAGACGTCGGAATCGTCGGAAAAGACATTCTGATGGAGAGCAACCCGGATGTATACGAGCTTCTCGATCTGGGACTTGGAAAATGCCGGATGTGCGTGGCTGGAAAAGAGGATTACGTCGAGGACAAAGACCGACCGGTGCGCGTGGCAACGAAATTTACGAATATTGCGAAAGAGCATTACGCGAAGCTGGGACGCGATATTGATATTATCAAATTAAACGGAAGCATTGAGCTGGCGCCGATTCTGGGACTTTCGGACGTCATCGTGGATATTGTAGAGTCGGGTAGCACGATCCGTGAAAATCACCTGAAAGTGCTGGAAGAGTTCCTGCCGATCAGCGCCCGTTTCATCGCCAACAAGAGCAGCTTTGAGTTTAAAAACAAGCAGATCACCGAGATGGCGGAGAAGCTGAAGGGCGCGGTGGAAGCACACCAGAAGAAAAAGGAACAGGAAAAGAAAGAAAAAGAAGTAAAAGAGAACGCGGAGAAAGAAACCGCAGCAGAAGATAAAAAGGAGGCGTAGGCAGATATGAGCCGTTTTTTGAGCAAAGCAAGCGAATCACTTCTTCCGTACACACCGGGTGAGCAGCCGCAGGGGCGGAAATTTATCAAGCTGAACACAAACGAATGCCCGTATCCGCCGAGCCCGAAGGTTGCGGAGGCGATTCTGGCGGGGTATGAGGAAAATTCTTCTAAAATTATGCCGCTGGAACTTGCAAATTTACGCCTTTATTCGGATCCGGAAGAGCGCGTCCTCATCGAGGCGATCGCCGACCACTACGGCGTGGGAACAAACCAGGTCATCGCGGGCAATGGTTCCGATGAGATTTTAGGTTTTGCATTCCGGGCATTCTGCGACCAGAACGCGCCGCTTCAGTTCGCGGATCTGACGTATGGCTTTTATCCGGCACTCTGTGGGCTCTATGGAATCCCGTTCAAGGTGGTTCCGCTGGAGGAAGATTTTACCTTAAATATCGAACCGTATAAAAATTGCGGAAATAATGTGATCATCGCCAATCCAAACGCCCCGACAGGCATGAACCTGCCGCTTTCTGCGATGGAGGAAGTAGCGGCGTCCAACCCGGACCGCGTTGTGATGGTGGATGAGGCGTATGTGGATTTCGGCGGCGAATCGTGTGTATCACTGCTTCCGAAATACGAAAATCTGGTGATTATCCAGACCTTTTCCAAATCCCGCAGCTTAGCCGGCGCGCGTGTCGGATTTGCGATCGCAAACCCGGAACTCATCGCGGATATGAACCGGATCAAATACAGTTTTAACCCGTACAACGTCAACCGCCTGTCGATTCTGGCTGGCGCGGCGGCGATGCGCGACTGGGACTACACGAAAGAATGTACCGGGCGCATCTGCAAAACGCGTGAAAAAACGACCGAGGCGCTCCGGGCACTTGGATTTACTGTGCTGGATTCGAAGACCAACTTCATTTTTGCCAAGAGCGGCGATATGCCGGGAAAAGTCTATTTTGACGGACTGCGCGAGGCAGGAATCCTGGTAAGACGCTGGGACAGCGAGCGGATCAAAGATTACGTCCGCATTTCCATCGGATCCGAGGAAGAGATGGAAACGTTTGTTGAGGAGACGAAGAAGCTGGTGGAAGCGGCGAGAAGTGCAGTTGTAAGATAGGCTGGAATTCAATAGGTTCACGCATTTACTGTGGGAACCGTATGAAAATGCTGGCAGCATGGTTTTTGTAGATGGGGCAGCTGTGAATAAGAAAGGAAGGCTGGCAGAAATGTCAAGAGAACGCAAGATTTCATTAGAACGAAACACGGCAGAGACGAAAATCAGCCTGTCGATTGATTTAGATGGAACGGGAAAATATCAGGTCGATACAGGCTGCGGATTTTTAAACCATATGCTGGAGCTCTTTGCCAGACATGGACGGTTTGACCTCACATTGAAATGTGACGGAGATACGCAGGTCGATTACCATCATACGACAGAGGACATCGGAATCGCCATGGGACAGGCAATTTTAGAGGCGCTGGGTGATAAAAAGGGCATCCGCCGTTATGGCAGTTTCCTGCTTCCGATGGATGAAACACTGGTAATGACGGCGCTCGATTTAAGCGGACGTTCCTATCTGGTCATGGATGTGGAGATTCCGACCGAAAAAGTGGGCGATTTTGATACCGAGCTTGTAAAGGAATTTATGATTGCACTGTCCTCCAACAGCCGGATGACGCTACATTTTAAAATGTTCCACGGCGAAAACAGCCACCATATCATCGAGGCGATGTTCAAGGGACTGGGACGCGCGCTCGGCGAGGCGGTGTCGATTGACGAGAAGTACCGGGACGAGATTCCATCGACAAAAGGGGTATTATGATCTAAGATAAAAGTAAGTATAACAAATCTATTTAATGGGTTTATAATGATTCAGCGGGTTCCTGCGTTGACTGCGGGAACATACATGAATTGATATAGGAGGCTGCAAATGATAACAATTATTGACTACGGCGTGGGAAACCTGTTTTCCCTCAGTTCCTCCCTCAGTTACCTGGGACTGGAAAATAAAGTCAGCCGCGATCCGGAAGATTTAAGAAAAGCGGATCACATCATTTTACCGGGCGTCGGCGCGTATGGCGATGCGATTGCGAAACTGCGCGGATCCGGAATGGCAGAGCCGCTGCTGGATGAAGCAAAAGCAGGCAAACCGATCATGGGAATCTGCCTCGGAATGCAGCTTCTCTTTGATAAAAGCTATGAATACGGCGAGCATCAGGGTCTGGGACTGATTCCGGGCGTGATGGCAGACTTAAAAGAAGACATTCCGGCGAACCTAAAAGTGCCGCACATGGGCTGGAACAGCCTGCATCTGACGGAAAAAGGAAAGAAACATCCACTGTTTAAATACAGCAAAGAGGGCGATTACGTCTACTTTGTCCACAGCTTCTATGGAAAAGATTGTGATGAGAGTCTTCTGGCAACCTCGGAGTACGGCATTCCGGTCACGGCGTCCGCGGCAAATGAAAATGTCATGGGCTGCCAGTTCCATCCGGAGAAGAGCGGGGAAGTGGGACTGCGGATTCTGAAGGCGTTTTCGGAGATATAATTAATAGAAAAACAAGAAAGGTAACTGTTTTTTCAGGCTTGTAGATTGGATTTAAACAGTTATGGAGAGGAAACGGACATGGAGCTATTTCCGGCGATTGATTTGCGGGACGGCAAGGCGGTGCGCCTGGTGCAGGGCGATTATAACCAGATGACAGTATTCAGCGACCGGCCGGAAGAAGTGGCGCTGGGATTCAAGGAGCAGGGCGCGAAAAACCTGCATGTGGTCGATCTGGACGGCGCGAAAGACGCGGCGTTGGCAAATTTTGACACGATAGAGAAGCTGATTAAGACAACGGGATTATTTGTAGAAGTCGGCGGCGGCATCCGCAACGAGGCATCCATCGACAAATACCTGTCGCTCGGAGCTGGACGCGTGATTCTCGGCACGGTGGCGGTCACAAATTATCCATTTGTCGAAGAAATGGTCCGCAAATACGGCGATAAAATTGCAGTCGGTGTGGACGCGAAGGACGGTTTTGTGGCGACTCATGGGTGGCTTGAGACGAGCGAGGTAAGAGGCGTTGACTTCTGCCGCCGCCTGCGCGATACGGGAGTGAAAACGGTCATTTACACCGATATTTCCCGCGATGGAAAGATGCAGGGAACGAACCTGGAGCTTTATAAAGAATTATCGCAGATTGAAGGGCTGGATATCGTGGCGTCCGGTGGAATCAGCAGCCTCAAGGAGATTGAGATCTTGAAAAATGAGGTGTATGGTGCGATTTTAGGAAAAGCGCTGTATCTGGGTGCGATTGATTTAAAGGAAGCACTGAAATATTCCGTTTAGGAGAAGCGCCGTATAAAAAGCGGCAAAAAAATCATTCGAATCGTTCGAATGAATAATCAGAAAAAGAAATCAGGAGGGAACGGCATGATTTCAAAACGTATTATTCCGTGTCTGGATGTAAAGAACGGGCGTGTCGTGAAAGGCGTCAACTTCGAGGGAATCCAGGATGTGGCGGATCCGGTCGAGATGGCAGAATTTTACAACCAGAGCGGCGCGGATGAGCTGGTATTTTATGATATTACGGCAAGTGTAGAAGGAAGAAAAATCTTTACCGACATCCTGACTGAGGCGGCAAAACGGGTTTTCATCCCGCTGACAGTCGGCGGCGGCATCAGCACGCTGGATGATTTCGACCGCGTTTTAAAATGCGGCGCGGACAAGGTCAGCGTCAACAGCGGCGCGATCAAAAATCCGGAGCTTATTACCGAGGCGGCACACCGCTACGGCGATCAGTGTGTGGTGCTTTCGATGGATGTGAAACGTGTTGGAGACGAATACCACGTATTTAAGCAGGGCGGGCGTGTCGATACAGGCATTGATGCGCTGGAATGGGCAGAATCCGGCGTCAGACGCGGCGCAGGCGAGCTGGTGGTCAACAGTATCGATACGGACGGTGTGAAGCAGGGATTTGACATTCCGATGCTTTTGGAGATCGCGAAGCGTGTCGATGTGCCGATTATTGCATCGGGAGGCGCGGGAAAGAAAGAAGACTTTTTAGACCTCTTCCAGTATCCGCAGATCGACGCGGGACTGGCGGCGAGTATTTTCCACCGGAAGGAAGTAAATATTAAGGAACTCAAGCAGTATTTGGCGGAGAATGGGGTGGAGATGCGGTTGATCTAAATCGCATCTAGGAAAAGTTAGAGGGCGGCGCTTTTTCGTGAAAGAGACGGAAAACAGGCGTCCAGAAACTTCCGAAAAACGCTTGCGCTCTTGCGCCTACGCAGCGGTGCTAAGTTCGAAAAGACCTCACTAAGCACCGGCGTATGCGATGTTTTCTACAGTTTTTGGGCGCCTGTTTTCCTGAGGATTGTGGGAGTGGGCGTCGGCGCTGCGTTGGACGCGGGGAATGTATATAAAAAATTTTAGTGGTAAGGTAGGATGAGAGTATGAGTGAGAATATCAACGAGATTGCAGGCGTAGAGCCATCGTTTAAGATGGATGAGTTAAAGTTTAATGAGAAAGGTCTGATTCCGGCGATTGTGCAAGATCACTATAGCAAAAAGGTTCTGATGATGGCCTGGATGAATAAGGAGAGTCTGGAGATCAGCCTTCGTGAGAAGAAAACCTGTTTTTACAGCCGCAGCCGTCAGGAACTCTGGAGAAAGGGTGAGACGAGCGGGAATGTGCAGCATATTTCCAGTATTTATGCGGACTGCGATAAGGACACCTTGATTGTCGAGGTAGTCAAGGAAGGTCCGGCGTGCCATACGGGCGCGGAGAGCTGCTTCTTTGAGCCGGTTTACCAGAACGAGGAGATCACGCCGTTTTCCTATGAGGGACTTTACGACCTCATTATGGGACGTAAGACGAACCCGAAGGAAGGAAGCTACACCACCTACCTGTTCGACAAAGGTCTGGACAAGATTCTGAAAAAGGTCGGCGAGGAGTGTACCGAGGTTATCATCGCGGCAGCGAAGAAAGACAAGGACGAAACGATCTACGAGCTGGCAGACCTGTGTTACCATGCCATGGTTCTGATGGCAGACGCGGGCATCAGCGTAGAGGATGTGACGAAAGAGCTGGCGAAGCGGCATGTGGTGGATCATAAGGTGAAGCAGGAGTATATGCGGTAGAAAGCTCTTTTAAGTTTTTGGAGAGTGACGAATATAGTAGAAGGTAAGAATGGGCTATTGCGGATGCAGGTGTTTGCAATAGCCTATTTTTATACGAAAATTATATATATTAAGTGTATGGAATGCCTGGAGAATCAGGTTAAAAATAGGAGTGCAGAAGGAAAAAATGAAATTTGTGAAACAGCAAATGACAACAGATGCTGTTTCGCAAAATATAAGAAAAATGATATGGTCCTTTTTAATGATATGTGCACTCGATTTTAAATTTACAATGTAAAAAACATAGTTTTTACGAGAATGGACGTAAATAAGAATCAAATTTTGAGCACATTGAGAATCAAATTAAGTTTAAGTCTTGACGAAGTGGATGGTAGATGCTATACTAGACGTGGATTTAAGGAGGGAGATTCTCAGATGGCACAGTCGGCTGAAAAAAATATAAAGGAAAGAAGTTCACTGTATCCCATGTTTTCTATTAAAGAAATTGTGGATTTCATTAATGAAATTGTAAAAATCGGTGGAAAGCGTGTATCTATCAATACTATTGCAAGTGTTCTTGGATTTAGCGTGAAGACAAATTCCTTTCGGGCAAAGATTAGTACTGCAAAGCAGTTTGGATTGATTCGAGGTTCAAATGGAGCGGTTGAACTGACAGAACTTGCCAAGCGGATTGTCTATCCGGTTAATGAATTAGATACCAGACGCGCTATCGTAGAAAGCTTTTTATCGGCTCCGCTATATCGTAAGATCGTGGAAAGATATGAAAACCAGGCCCTTCCTAGTCAAGATAAGCTTAGTAATATACTTCTTTTAGAATACAATCTAACGAAAAGCGCTAAGGATATTGCCGCTGCGAAATTCATTGAAAATGCAGAGCAGGTAGGAATACTGAAAAACGGCATTATTCTTTTGGAATCAGATGAGAATGATATTGACTCCTTTGAGGATGAAAGTTCTTCTAAAGATTCTAAAGAGGTTAGTGAAAATAGTACCGCTGAATCCAAAGAGGAAGTTCTGACGTCGATGGAGCCGTCGGCGTATTGTTTTACAATACCAACACTTTCTGGTTCTGTGGCAAAGGTTATCATTCCCCAGAATGTGACCGAAAAAGATTTAGATTTCATCACACTTTACATTGAAAACATGTTACCCACTTTTATTTCCAACTTAAAAGAAGAGTTGGAAAAATAAAAGCAGACCACCCATAGGTGTTCTGCCTCTTGAATCTGTGTTGCAGCACAAATTCTGCCGACGAGTATGCCGGGATACGTATTTACATTTTTAAATGTATCATACTTTGTCGGGGATTTCAAGAGGAACCTTCAAAAAAGGAGGTGACCGCCTTATGGATAAGGAATATGTCTTAGTATATACTCCATATATTACTCGTAAGGGCGTGCGCATCTGGGCTTCACAATATGGCCTCAAGGTGTTCTGCCTGCGAATCCCTCGCGAAAAGTATCGCGGCTAATTGATGATCAAGATTCTATTCCGGCATAGAATCTTGATTTTTTTTGTAATTGAGAGAGACGGATAGAGTAATTATGAAACATAAAATCAATAAAATAACGGAAAAATCACAAAAATGTTGATATAAAAATCAGAAATTTGTATATTATATAAAAAAGAGGTACAAAACATGTTGGTGCAATTTAAAATAAAAAACGTTCTTTCCTTTAAAGAAGAAACGATTTTTGATATGACAGCAATCAGCGCTTATAAAGAGCACCCGTCGAACCTGATTGATATAGATACCAAGGAAAAATTCCTGCGGGTAGCAGCTATTTATGGCGCCAATGCCAGCGGAAAGTCCAATTTCGTGTGGGCACTACAGCTTTTTCGGCGGATTGTTTCCCAATCTTTGAACAATGTTGATGACGGAGCTGAGTCCGTACTCAAAAAATTCAGTAAACCATTTTCTTTTGAAGAGAACAAAGGTAATTCAGAATTTGAGATTGTACAGATTCTGCGGGACGAGGAGTATCAGTATGGGTTTGAGTACAATTCTGAGAAGATCGTGATGGAATGGCTGTACAGAAAGAGTTTAAAGACAAACCGTAAAGTGACGATTTTTGAGAGGACGATGCAAAAAGTAAATTTAGGGGTGTCCGTTAGAAAAAAATGTGAAGCTTATAAAGATCAAATTCCACCAGAGACATTATTGTTATCTTTCTTTAATAAGCTCAAGTTAAAAACAGATATTTTTAAAACGGTTTATTCAGGAATTACAGATGTACTGGTTTTTATGTCGGATGACTATGAAGATACAAGGTTTTTAGATGCTCTTTTACCTAAGGTGATTGATGGAAAAAAGGAAAAGTTATTAGAGTTTCTTACCGCAATAGATATTGGAATAAAGGATATTACTTATAAAGAAAAAGAGACGCTGTTTTTTACATTTCATAAAGGGGCGGATGGGGAATTATATCCTTTGAATTTATACGATGAGTCAGAAGGTACAATCAAGAGTATCATGCTTTTTATCCATGCACATATGGCAATTATCAATGATTATGTACTGGTGATGGATGAGCTAAATGTAAAATTACATCCATTGTTGTTAAAATTTTTTATTGATTTATTTTATGATAACAATTCAATGGCTCAGCTGATTTATACTACACATGATACGACATTAATGGATAAAAAATTCTTCCGAAGGGACCAGATTTGGTTTGTACAGAAAGACGAGCTGGGACATTCGGAATTATGTGCGCTTTCGGACTTTAAGGTGCGTTCCGATGCATCATTTGAAAAGGATTATCTGGCGGGGGTATATGGAGGAATTCCATTTCTTAAGGAGTTTTCCTTGAAAGAAGGTGAGTAAGAAGAGTATGTGTCAGCTGTGTAATGGCAACCGCATGGTTTTATAAGGCAGAATTAGTGCGGTATTATGGCAATTTTCTTGTGTTTTCTGTATGGAAATGTTACAATTAAATTGGAGAGCATTTCATTTTACAGTTACAAGGGGGAGTTATTATGAAACGTTTTAAAAAGTTTGGAACCGCGCTTTTATCCTGTATGATGCTGACGGCATCTTTCACAACAGTCTCAAATATGACGATGATTACAGCTGAGGCGCATCAGGGACGAACCGATGCACAAGGCGGTCATCATGACTACAAGAATAAGAGCGGTCTGGGAAGTTATCATTATCATTGTGGCGGCCATGAGGCACATCTTCATCCAAATGGAGTCTGCCCGTATAAGAATGGGGCTGTTTCGAATGGAAATACGTCCAGCCAGACGCAGACACAGGCTGCAAGTAACCAGAATGCAGAACAGATGAGTATCTATCAGCCGGTGTTTGATGCAAATTATTACTATACGAACAATCTGGATCTACAGTCGACGATTGGTTTGGATGCCCAGAAGTTATTTGAGCATTTTTATACATGCGGCATGGCAGAGGGGCGTAAAGCATCGGAGAATTTCGATGTCAGCGTATATAAGGCGAATAATCCGGATCTGGCAGCGGTGTTTGGAGATGATTTGAAGGCTTATTATACGCATTATGTGCAGAGTGGACGGTTGGAAAATCGGGTTTGTAAATAAGGCTCTTTGTCAGTAGAGGCAGGATTCGCTAGAATTCTGCCTCTATTACTAATTTCAGGACTTTTTATATGGAAGTGAATAATGTGTCAAAATATTGAGGGTGAAAAAGATATGAGAAATGAGGAGTATTTATGTATTATTAAAATAAAAGAAAAACTATGCATTAGTCTTGCATTGGTCTTGCATGTTTTTTCTCTTCTCATCCCTTTAAATCAACTCCCGCAAGAAAAAAGCAATCTGCGATCCCCGATTTACCATATACTCCAGCATCGTCTGAGTCTTCATAGCCAGTTCCACATCGTTCCTGAAATCCATGCGATGGCGTGATACAAAAAGACCGACGTACTCTTCCGTATAATACAAGGTTTGCTGATAAAGCGGTAACCGGCAGTCAGGATCACGCGTGACCAGTTTATACATCCAATCAATTCCGTTCTCAATATAAGGTTCCCGCCCAACGGTATAGAGCAGCCGGGAAATCGCGTAGAACAAGGCTTTGGGACTTCCCGATTTGTCGATAAAATCGTCAAAGAAAGCCGCTTTTTCTTCTGGAAGGAAGGCGCATCGGTGAACGCCGGATCTCCAGGGAGAATTGCCAAATAAATAGCTGATAATCACTTTATCCAGTCCATAAGGATGGCGGTCATCAAAAGAACCCTGTGGTTTGCTGCTTAATGCAAGAAGGTGAGGTTTCAGTAATTCCCATATATTCCAGAAAGTATCCGTTTTTCCACAGATATCTTGAATTCGAATAAGTTCGGTAATCAGGTATTTTGAGTTATCATTCCGAATCAAATCTGCAGATTTGAAAAATGCATCGATCAGACCTGCCTGTTCTGCCTGTTCACAATGGAGCAGAACATCTGCCAGCCAGGAAACATAGTTTATTGTATAGCCAGAAAGCTCCCTGTGTTCGGCGCGTAAATCCCTGTTATCTGTAAAAACAAGTTCCATGACAAGATCTTTCGTTGCGTCCGCGAATTTAAATGCCTCTGCTGCTTGGGGAGAGACCAAGGAAAGAAGCGTGAAAATCGTCATATTCTGGAACTTGGAAAAATCAAAGTCGGTTATATCAACTGAGTCTTTCGCAAGCGCACAGGCAATTACATCCTCATTCTGTTTGAAAAAGTCATCGCTGGAAAATGACTCATTTTTCAAAAGCGCGTCTTCATATGAATCGGCGAGGAGTGAAAACAGATATAGGAAATGCCACGCAGCATTCTGGCTGTGCGCCCAGATGGTTGACGCGATTCCGTTCACGATACGGCTGTTGTAACTCCAGTCATTCAGTGCCAATTTAAGAAGCAGGCACAGAGGATTTTCGTCATTTATGGCGTTTATATTATCTTCATTGCTTAAAAGAACCAGTCCAACGGCAATTGCATCGATTCCATTTCCAGCCTGAACGATTTCAAAGTGGGAAGCGTGTGCAAATAAATCAGCAATAGAGAAAATGATACATTCGCATAATGTCCGATCTTCATGTGACAATGTTTCCTTAAAATCCCGAAGTAAAACAGCACTGGTGTAAGATGCGATCGCGGTAAAGCGGTGCACGATCACAGATATATCGTCGGAAGAGAGTTCCTCATTGCGAACTTCAGCGTCCATATATGCCCAGATTTCGTTCAGCTCTGAGCAAATGGTGCGGACATTCTCATACTTTTTATATTCCCGGAATTTAACATCATGGTGGAATTTATAATCGCTCCATAACTGTAAATCCATATATTTCAGATGAGGTTCATAGGCGGCAGCGCTCTTCTGGCTTAATGCTTTCATGTCTTCTGTAAAATCAGGGAGAACCGTACAGAGTGTCTGCCCGTGCTCATTTTCCCGAACATCAACAATTTCCTGATAACGCCGTAAATCCATCCGGTAATAGGCAAATTTGTCATTGGATGACCAGGTATCGATATCGGCAGCCGCCCGGTCAATCGCCTGATACAGCGTTTGCTTCCGCAAGTCGAAGGCTTCTTTTGATAGACCGCTGGCGTTGGTTTGATACGATAAAATAACCTCTTCCAGCCGCTTTTTTCTGAAGGGAAGGCGGTTACTCTCCAGCCGTTCTTTTTCAAGAAGATCTTTTCCCGACAACAAAAAGGAAGCTGAGGATTCGGCGGTGAATCGATGTGAATCCAGATGAAACAGCTCTTTTGTGCGCAGAAGCTCGCAGACAATCTCAAATAGTTTATCTGGATAAGCTTCTGCGGCGCTGACGATCACGGAAGTCAACATAACATTGCGGGACTTTTGCAGGATATAGCGGCAATAATTAACAACAATATGAGTTTCTGAATGCTCGATAACCATAAGAAGCCATTTTTCAAACCCCATCAAGAGACTAATCAGAAGATTTGGACCAACCGAAGTTCCGCGGTACATTTTCCAGAGTCGGTCAGATGCAATTTGTTCTACAGGTATATCGTTTACATAAATAGTAATGTTTGTACATTCCCCATAATCCTCATTTAAAGATGAATGTGCGTAGGAATTACCAGCTTGATTGCAAAAATCAATTAACCAATCAGTTACAAGATTTTGTTCGGCTTGCAGCAATGGGATAATTGGTGTTGCATAAGCGCTTGCGGTTTGATACCAAAAGTCCAGATGAGGATTTAAACCGAAATCTTCTTCAACATCAGGATGGGCGTAATGGGTACGAAGAGTCATATTGGAGCGAACCCACAATTTTGCCATCAGATGAAGCGCGATTTCAGGCATTGCAGCTGGAACCATTCCATAATGATAAATATCCGATACAGCACATTTTGCCAGGTCCGTATATATACGGGAAAGAGGAGGATGATTTTCATCGCCTTTTTTTTCATCTATTACCATTTGAAAAAGGGATTTTAAGGGTTCCTGAATCATCCATGCGGAATTTACCAATACATCCTGCAGCTTTTCTGCCTGCCCTTTTTCAAAGGTATACCGCAGATCCTTGTCATTGGCTATTTTTTGAAACAAAAATACTCCGATTTCTCCCGCCATGCGGGTATTTTCTGATTTGGCATGATCCAGGTGTTTGGTCCAGGAATCCAGTACCTCAATGATGGTGGAAATCAGACGTTCATCCCAGAGGATTGTCTCTTTCTGCTCTAACAAAAAAGCAAACAAAGCCTGCCAGGCATAGCCGGACGGCTTGGAAAGGCGAAACGGAATCAGATTTCCAGTACTCCAGTATTGTTCCCAGTTCTCTGCGGCGCGGCAGCAGGTGTTGATTAAAATGGCAAGTTTTCGTAACAGCTCATAGTTGTTTGCAGCCATCTTTTGTGTCAGCTTTTGATAAACTTCTTTTAAAGATTCCGTGCTGATAACCGTTAAGAGAATCTCATCTTTCCATATCCGCTCTACCTGTTCGTAGTCGAGAAGGTGGAAAATAAGCTCCTGATGGGTTGGAACAGCGGCAAAATCAGCCAGCCATCCGCGAAATAGCTTTCGGATGCGGAGAGAAGGGTGGAAATCGGCAAAAAACTGCTCATTCAGGGTATCATGCCGGTAGCGTTCAGTAAAAATATGACTGACAACCAACTCTTCAAATACATCATGGCTGTGCAAATATCTTCTGGCATCGTCGCTCTGGAACAGCACACCACTTTTCTCCAGCTCAGAAAGTGCCTCGGAATCATCCTCTGCGAGAATCTCATAATAATAAATCTCATTTTGAAGCATTTTCGTGGTCAAAGAAATAAGAGCCGTTTCCCTTCTGGTTGGCAGATTGTCCTTCCGTTTCCGGTTGTTGCGGATGATATCATTCCAGATCTTTTCCTCGAATGCCTCACGGTTCAAAGAACGCATCGATTCATCCTCGAGGTTTCCCAGAGCCAGATATAAGCCCAGATAGAAAGGCGCACAGAGCAGATCCAGCAGCCGCTTGTCCTGTGGCAGCTGAAAACCATAGGTATGGGATAAAGTGGATAGTTTATCAGAGTCAACCGGTTCGACATGATAGGTCTGAACCTTGCTACCGTGTAATAGGGAGTTTTGAAAAGAATCCCGGTACGCGGTTCGGAGTGTCAGAATGATTTTCCATCCAGCCGCCATAAAGCGGTTCAGGATATCCTCAAACGTTTCCTGATATTCACAAATAAAAAACTTTTCGGCTGCATCGATATAGAGCACACGTGTGTCAGCCGTTTTGTATACATCGATTACTTCATCCAAATTTAATTCGCCGTAAAGAGTTAAAAAATTTAGGATATCATTTACATCCAGATCGGTGCTTTTAAAGGCAAGGAACGCGTAGTCACCTGTAAGTTCATTTGTAAGCTGTTTTACCAGAGCCGATTTTCCGGAACCGGCAGCTCCGTCAATGAGCAAAATGACCGCATCAGAATTTAGAAACGAGTTAAGGTCTAGTTGGATATGTTCCAGAGTAATATCGTTTTCTCTATATCTTACGCTGGTGTGAATGTGATCAAATATCTCTCTTTTATGTTTTACAAGATTTTCACAGCAGGTCTGTACGGCAGAGTCGACCTGAAAAAACACATTGCGGCAAATGGTAAGCTGCTTATCCTGCATCAGCTGCGCTTCCAGGTTGCTGGGAACCCGCCAGACAAGCTCAATGCCAAGCTCTTCAGCGACTGCTTCCACTTTTTTCTGATAGGAGGGCATGATATCGTCCTTTTTAGAACTGGGAGAAAACTCACGGCTGATATAAAAATAAAGCGTTGTAATACCTGGATATCTCTGTACGGCTCCCTTGACAGCACCGATCAGTTCCTGTTCTTTGGAAGACATGGTAACACTGTCTGCATAGTATTTCGATTGGAAGCCAATATAGCGATCGCCTACATGAATGGGATTTGTCTCAATATGGGGCTGGTTGAAATAGCGGAAAATACCGTAGGGCTGCTGGAACTCATGGCAGAAGAGGTAGTAGGTGAGGGATTCGAAGGCGTGTTGGGGATTGGTGGAGTATTTGTAGTTAAATGCGTTCCAGTTGACGGATGTTTGTGGGATCATGGGTGAGAGCCTCCTTTGGGTGGTGTGATAAGGGTATTGTAGCATAGGGGGGAGGGGGAGGGGAATGGGAAAAGCGGAGATTTGATGGAGTTATTGAAGGAATCAATGATTATGTGGATTTTCAAACAAGTAATATTGCGGATGTAGAAAAAGAATTTCATTGTGCAGTTGACGATTACCTTATATTTTGTAGTGAAGTTGGAAAGGAACCTGAAAAGGAATATAAAGGCACTTTTAATGTCAGGATTAAGCCAGAATTACATAAAAAACTGGCTTTTAAAGCGTTAGAAGATGGCGATTCTTTAAATAAAGCAGTAGAAAAAGCAATTGCTGTTTATTTATTGGATGACAGAGCAAATGATATAAATAAAGATATAAAAAGGACTTGTGAAAATGCAATAAAAGAAAGCAATATTAATAATGCACAAAAATACCCAAACAAGATTATAGACTTTAAAAATTCTACTAGCATAAAGGAGGGATAGAAATGACAATGTTTAATGAATACTTTACTGGAGACTGTTCTATTTCGCTAGAAAATGTTAAGTATGAAAAGATAAATGAATTTGAGGGAAATGTTACTTTAGAAATTAAAGATGATTTTAAAATCAAAAAAAATACTATAAATTCAAGTGCTGTAGAACTTATTATATCGCGAAAACTATCATTTATCCCCAGATCACTTGTTGATATTACGGTTTCATTTGGAGTTGGTTTAGAATTAAATGAAAAGTACAAAGGAAACAATGCCCCAGATGAAGATACGCTTAAAAACGAATTGTTTACTGAAGATAATTTAATTACATCAATAGTAATGAGCCGAATCTCTCTTCTTATATCGCAATTGACATCTTCATATGGTGAACGCCCAATTGTTACGCCACCTTCATTTATATTAGAAGAATAAATAAAAATGTAGGTGGCAGTATCGTAAATAGAACTACTATAATGCAGTGGCTAAAAACTCGTTTTGTAAGCTTTTAGCCACTTTATTAAGTATGAAGATTCTATTGTATATTGAATGATATAAATTATTATTTTTAATCTATGGTTTCCTCTATATTAATATTTGTTTGATAGGGAATTTCTAAACTATACAGTTCTAAAGTCCACCTGTTATTTTCAAAAGATTTGGTAGACGAGCTGTTAGCTATAAGTCGTACCTTGGGTATTGTCATTATATATGAATTTACGATGTCATTTGCATCAGTAACAAGCATATAAGCAATTAATGTAAATGATTTTTCGTTGAAGAATGTATGGTCCGTATCTTCAATAAAAATGTTATCTATAGTTTCGTGTGTTAAGCCTTCAACCTTTCTTTTTATAATATGCGTTTTCATATAGCCATAAAAACGATCGTCTTCGTGTATAGAGAAAGTATACTCTTTATCAGTGGTTGTTGATACGAATTTTCCAAAGGCGAATCTATAGCGTTTACATGCGGCAACATTCATACTAAAATTACTCCTTTAACATGATTATTCCGGGGCTCTCTGCCGCACCGTAATATTCAGAAACGCTGGACCAGTACAATTCGGAACTGGGGACAGGTTTATGGTGAATTGAGTATTATGTACGAGAATAGGCTTCCGGAATAATCCAAAAAAGAGGTATATAAAGACGGGCGGAGCCCCGCCCGCTCTTGACATACATCGAAATCTTATTCATAGAAATCTTTCATACTTTTTCTTAGTATTTTAGAAGGTGATTGTCAACTCGTTTTTTAAGGATTATATGTCAAATCCATAGTTCTCTTTTAATAATTTACTCAATATATCTTTTGTGAATTTAGATAACGGTCTTTTTCCGTAAGAAGATTTTTCTATATAGTTTCCAAACACTATTCTATAAAGTTCTTCTTCAGATTCAAATAATCCGTAATATGTGTTAAACAAATCTTTTAGATATTTTGGATTAAATATGGTTGCCTTTTTGATATATTCCTGTACAATGTCTGAATGTATTTGATATACTTCTCTCAATTTTAAAACCTCTACATTGAATTTAAAATCGGGGCTGCTATCTAGCTCTATTTCTATTTGTTTATTATCATATAGATAATCTAATCCCTTAAAGGAAAAATCAAACGATAATAAAGCATCTGTATTAAATGCCGTATTATGTGGAGAATACGATATGTCTTTTTTTGCTTTAGCATGATTGCATGCGTGGCATACAGGAATTAAATTATGAAAAGAAACGGCGAGTATAGGATAATCGTCTTTATTATAAAAATGATCCAATTCGCACATAGTTCTTTTGTAAGTGGAATTAATAAAATTTCTATTACAATAGGGGCATACAGTAACTTGTAAGTCTTCGACAAATTGTTTTCTTGGAAATCTTCGTTTATATAAAGTATTAATTATAAAATCTTTATGATCTGCAGATATTTTGTCTTCTAACAAATAATATGCATTCGCAATTGAGGAAATTTCATTATAATCTGCTTTAATAATATCAAAGAATGAATAAAATTTTCCGTTTGTGAATATATGGTTAATACACCAGTTGTCAATTTCTTTAATGTTTTGAACATAGTGTATTTTGTTCTTTTGAGTTGCTGTGGTGTCAATAAGTTGATGAAACAATTTGTCTTTTGAATCTTTCTCTTTAAAGCATATAGGTATCATATATTAACCTCATTTCGTAGTTGCTTGATTTTTTCTTCATATTTTTTTATTTCTTTTTGATGACAATCGAGGGAATCGTATTTGCACTTATATAGCATTTCATGTAATTTATTACGTAGGATTTTTTCGCCTATCAAATCGATTTGTTGTTCTAATATATCTATGTTTTCCTCTGTTAAAGAAGGATAAATTGCTTCATTTTTGTTGTTAATATAAGGTTTGATTTTATCAATGATAGATTGGATTTTCGCTCTTGCGAATTCTCCGATTTGCCCTTTTTTTCCTAAGAAAAATGCGTCATCGAAAAGTTTATATATATTAGCGCCAAAAGTTTCCTCATGATTATCATATTTATCAATACTACATTTGTTATCCTTTCTTTTTAAGAATATGACATTACTACGAGGCATATCCGATAAAACAATTGGACTATGCGTACTAAAAATAATTTGCACATTTTTATCTGAATATTCGGCATTTATTTCTTTTATTAAATAATATATCAATTTTTGCTGCCACAATGGATGACAGTATAAGTCTATTTCATCTATTAGTAGTAAAATGTTTTTACGCAGACTTTCCTCAACATTATTATTTATATAATTAAAATATGGAACTAAATGTATCCAAGAAAAGAAATTCAATAATGCTCTTTCTCCAGATGCAAGTTCTAATCCGCTGATATCAATATATTTTAGCACGTAGGAATGTTCACGTTCAAATACGGATTTTTTTATTAGGTCAAGAAACTGTACGTATTCTGTAGTTCCATAAGTGATTTCTTTATAAGATACGTATGCTTGGTCTGATATTGGAAGCGAACGATCATATATTCTACAAGTTTTAAGGACCAATTCATATTCTTGAATTTCTTGAAATGCTTCTTGAAAAAAGGAAGAATATCTGTCTTTTTTTTGTGTCAATACTTGTATTTTTTGATCGATATGTTTTACAAGATCTTCCTTATTATGAATTGATGTTTTATCATTAAATTCGTTTTCAGGGCAATACATTAACAATTCATATAAAAAATTAATATAGATAACAATAAATATATCTGTTTTTATAAACTTGTGCTTAAAGTTAGATGACATAGAATTTAACATTGTATTAAAATATTTTATAAGCGGTGACTCTTCACTTTTTTC
>ENA-ORSA01001343-ORSA01001343.1-human-gut-metagenome-genome-assembly--contig:-NODE-1343-length-20906-cov-5.707256_pt1 | contig 20906 bp, 12 predicted proteins | sample MGYA00242179_ERZ509142 | MGnify/ENA primary metagenome ERZ509142 (study PRJEB26280, sample SAMEA2338659) | human gut metagenome | biome: human gut; feature: human-associated habitat; material: faeces... | reverse complement strand
GTGGAGCACGCCGAGGAAGAGGGCATCATCTTCAAGACCCTGTGCAACCCCGTGGAGATCCTTTCCGACGACGAGGGCTTCGTCAAGGCCATCACCTGCGTGGAGATGGAGCTGGGCGAGCCCGATGCGTCCGGCCGCCGCCGCCCCATCGAGAAGAAGGGCAGCGAGTTCACCATGGACGTGGACACCGTCATCATGAGCCTGGGCACCAGCCCCAACCCGCTCATCCGCTCCACCACCCCGGGCCTGGAGACCAACAAGCACGGCTGCATCGTCACCGAGGGCGACGAGGGCAAGACCAGCCGTGACGGTGTGTACGCGGGTGGTGACGCCGTGACCGGCGCTGCCACCGTCATCAAGGCCATGGGCGCAGGCAAGGCTGCTGCAAAGGCCATTGACGAGTACATCCAGAGCAAATAAATTTCCAAGGTGGCTGCGAACGCAGTGAGCAGACGGATGAGGGGTAATTTAAGGTAAAATGCTGCTGTCCCGCGCCCTCATCAGTCACCTGCGGTGACAGCTTCCCCCGACCGGGGGAAGCCTTCCTTCGGAAAGCCGATTTCCATGTGTGAAGGTAGGCAGCGCCCACTGAATACCGGACATAAAAAATCCCCTGTGCCAGCGCACAGGGGATTTTTGCATCTTATTCTGCGGTCTCCGTTGTGAGCACCGGGTAGCCTGTCCGCACGCACCGCACGGCACAGCGGGCACGGCCGCCGGTGGTGCAGGTGAAGAGGGTCAGGTCCCAGTTATCGGAATCTTCCGTCTTTTCGGTCATTTTTTCGATCTGGGTAGGCTGCAGGTTTTCCACGTAGGAGACCTCGTAGCTCCACCGCATGCCATCCATATCGGTAAAATAGACCTGTGCCCCTTCGGCCAGCCATTTGATGGGGCTGAAGTGCTTTGCATAGTTATGGGCGCAGACCACCATGTTGTCCGCGTAGGTGGAGCCGGAGTACCGGCCGGGCGCGATCTTCAGGCCCGCATAGCTCCACTCGCTCATCACGGGCAGGTCGAGCCCAATGGAGGGGATGGACAGGTAGCCGATGTAGCTCCAGCCGTCCAGTTCCGTCTCGGTCATGGGCTGGGCAGGGTCCAGCTCCGGCTGCAGCACAACGGTCTCCGACTTTGCCTTTTCCTCAACCGTTGTGGTCAGGGTCTGTTCCAGCTCCCCCAGCGCCTGCTGTGCCGCCTTGTCTGCGCGGGCCGCATCCCACTTGTTGTAGGCAAGCAGCGCCGCCGCCGCCAAAATGAGCAGCGCGCCCAGCACCATGCATATCTTTCCTATTTTCTGTCTCATGGCAGCGCTTCCTTTTTGTTCAGCACCCAGCCAGCGGCAAACAGCAGCACACCGCTGACCGCCAACACCGGCACAGGCCAGTTCAGCTGGCCGGTCTGGGGCAGACCGCTCATGACTGCGCCGTCCGGACGGCCCGCCAGTGCGGGATTATCCGGATTTCCCGGGGCTACCGGGTTGTCCGGATTGCCGGGAGCCACCGGGCTGTCCGGGCTGCCGGGCGAGACCGGGTTGCCCGGACCATCCGGGTTCTTGGGCGTATCCGGGTTTGTGGGCTCCGTGGGCTGTTCCGGGGTGCCGGGCTTGTCCGGCACGGGAGTGGGCGGCACAGGCGGCGTATCCGGGTTGACGGGGGTGTAGCCGCCCACCTTGGGGGAGGCGTCCACCTCATAATTCCATTTCCCGTTCTCTGCCATGGGCAGGGAAACGAGGAACGGTTTGATGGGCGCATAGCCATTGGAGGCCTTGCTCTGCACGATCAGGTACAGGCCAAGTTCCAGATCTTCAAAGGCGGCATTGCCGTCTGCATCAACGGTTTTTGTGGTGCCCCGTGCGCCCTGCGGCATATATTCCAGCAGCTGGTCTGCCAGCGTGCTGTCGGTCAGGTCGCCCAGCGCGATGCCGCAGCCGTAAAAATCGCCGCAGTATTCAAAGCTCAGGTCGCCGTTTTTGCGCTTCACCTCAGCCACGCGGTACAGCGTCAGCTGACCGCCGCTCAGGGCCTTATCCTTCGCGCTGTCGTACAGCGCAACGCGGATGGTGCCGGTGGCGGGGTTTCCGCTGGCATCCACCAGCCGGATGTTCGCACTGGTGGCAAGGGCAGGCAGTGCGCCTGCCGCCAGAAGGCACAGCATCAAAAGCAGGGCTGCAAACCGCCTGCGCAAGCTTTTCTGTTCCATCGGCTGCTCACTCCCCTTTCTCTTCGTGTTTTTTGCGCTTGGCCAGCAGCAGGGCCGCACCCACGGTCAGCATACCGCCCACCGCCGCAAAGGGCATCGTGCCCATGCCGCCGGTAGAGGGCAGCTCGTAGCTGCTGTAGACATAGTTCCGGAGGTAGATCTTGCCGGTCTGGATGCCGTTGTTGTTGCTGGTTTCCAGCGTCCAGCTGCCTGTCGTAGCCTCTTCTACCATATAATAGCACGGGTTTCCTTTATTGTCCGTTGCTGGGGTTTCCGTGCTCGGCCATGTATACGACCATTTGTTCTCCGAATTCAGCGAGACTTCCTCTCCCACTGCGGTCTTTTCTCCGCTGTCTTTGTTCACGCAGTACAGCTGCACCTTGACTTCCTCCACCGGGGCCGCGACCGAATTGCCAGTGTCCTTATCCAGCCAGGACTTGACCACCGTCAGCTCCTGATAGGTGTTGCGGATCTCCATGGTCGTGGTCTTGACATCGCTGCCGAAGACAATGCTGTTCTTTTCAACGGTCACGCCATCCACAATCAGGTTATTTGCTGTGCCGGTCGCAGCCCGATATGCCGTTTCATGATCCTCAGTCTCCTGAGCAAACAGTACGTAGTGCGGGGTCTGGTCAAGCTTGTAATTCGCCGGGGCTTCCATCTCCACAAGGCGGTAAAGCGTGTCAGTTTTCAGCGTATTGTACTTTCCTGTGGTTGTCACACCCAGTGTGATCTTGCCGCTTTCGCCAGTCGATATCTTGCCGCTTTCACCAGTCGATCCGTTGTCCCATAGAGTCCAGCTTCTCGTTGTTTTATCATAGTACTCAATGGAGAATTTCGCACCTTTCAGCGGCATGCCGGTATAGCTGTCCATTTTGTTCAGCAGCAGCTGGCCCATTTTGACAGTAGCCCCCGAGCTGTTGTGCTGCACCTCAGTTTTAATGCCATCCTTCTTTGTGTCATTCAGATAGACGCTATTGGAAAGCTCCGGTGTCACCGCTGTGCCGGGGTCGATCACGCACTCGTATTGCATTACGATAGCCGTCGCGTCCGGCACGCTGACACGCAGCCAGTAGCCTTTATCAGGGGACAGGATCTGGCAGACGCCTTCCGGCAGCTCTTCGCCGATGGTGGGCTGGCCGCCTGAGAACTCGTAGGAATAAAACTTTACCGTGCTGAGATCGCCGTAGGCATCCGCGCCGGCTTTCAGTTCCAGCTTGTCTTGCAGCGTGAGCGGTTCGCCGTTGTTCAGCTTCTGGCTCGACGGGTTGATGTACACGGTATAGCGGACGCGGTTGGTCGGCTGGCCGTCCTCCTTCACCTGCTCGCCGGTCTTTTTCACCTCGGTGGCATCGCGGGTCACCGTAGTAACTGTGGACGATTCTTCATTGCCCCATTTTGCGGTGTTCTTATAAGAGATCTCGCTGAGACGCAGATCACTCCATCTCGGGTCTTCGGAGATTTTCACCTTGTACAGGAACTGCACCGTATGGCTCCGGCCGTCCGTGTTGTAATTGCTGAGACGCAGCGTCAGCGTGCCGTTGTTATCACACACGGCGCTCCAATGATTATTTTCGTCTGCCTTATTATTTTTGTTTACCTTTTCGCCGTCCACCAAAAGCTCTGTCTGGCTCTCCAGATACTCCGTGTTGGGCGGAAGGGTATCCACGATCACAATTTCTTTTTTCTGGCTGGCAGCTGTTGTCAGCGCCACACGGTAGCACAGGCGCTTATCTCCCACATCCTTATACGCCACCGTGCTGTCCTTATTGTAAGTATTGCCTTTATCCGTAGAGACTTGCTTTTCAAAGGAATCGAAACGGGTATAGGTATCCCGATCACTGGTCGTGCCCGTAACTTGATTACCGTTTTGAGTTACATACGCGGCGTTCAAATACTTCCGCGTTTCGCCGTTTGTCACCTTGTCCCTGTCTTCGTGCGTAGTGACGGTCAGTTCCATTTTAAGCACCGGAAGGTTCTTGACCGTAATTTTGAAGGCACGGGCCCTTGTCGTATCGTCCGTCACTAGCGCCCGCGCATGATAATCCGAGAACGCTTCAATGGTCAGGTTACCCTTCACCTCCGCATATCGCTTGGTACTGCCGTCGCGCAGCTTCAGGGTCAGGGTGTTTTCCACGGCAGTTTCCAACTCGTTCTTATAGAACCAGTGCCGTGCACCATCCGCGTCCACGTCCAGGCGGTTGTTACCTGCATCTTGCGCGTCCATGACGTCCACCAGTGTAAAGTCGGTGCCGCCCAGATCGTTGGTGACCACGATATTCCAGCTTGCAACACCATCACTATTTGTGCTGACATGCTTTTTGGAAATCCCCCAGTCGCCCTTGCCGAATACGAGCTCTTTTTCTGCTGTAAAGGTATCGCTGCCCTTCGTTGCCGTAGCCGTGTTGGTCACTGCACCATTCGTTGTCGGGCTATTTGTGCGGAAGGTAAATTCGTAGGATATGGCAGTGCTTTTTTCTGGGATCGTATAGCCGTCTTTCAGCTTTTGTGCAGTGATGGTATCAAAATTCTTGCCATCCGCTTTAACGGTGACATCTCCCAGCACTTTAAGCCCCTCGGGGATGACGTCCTGCACGGTATAGCCCCACAGAAACTCTCCGTAACCGTTGGCCGCAGCCTTCAGCGTGATGGTCCATTCGATCGTACCATCCTCTTTCAGCTTGCCATCCTTGGAAAGACGGCGCCAGAATGAAACATATTGGGCATCTTTCACATCCGGTGCATCCTTTATTCCGGCAAGGCCCTTGTTGTACATTTTGCCGTCATTGTCTTTGCACTTGTTCATTTCGTCCGGGGTCACCTTGGTCGTGTAGCAGAGAATGTAGCTCTCGCCCGGTTCCAGAGCAGGCAGATTCTCCACCAAAATAGAGCGGTTCAGCTCATTCTCATTGGAAACCTTCAGCTTATACTCATTACTCGAAACCAGAGTGCCGGGTGCATTCTGCTCTGCTTCCAGTTTGAACACCTTGACGCTGTTCTCCACATAGCTGCCGAGCACCTGAATCCCGCTGCCGCTGAAGCTGCCGCTGCTGTCGCCGTTGAGCTGGTCGCCGATGCGCACGGTTTTGTCACCTGTGCCTTTTTTGGTGGACGCTTTCACATACCAGCGCAGGTAGTAGTTTCCTTCCTTGTCCCAGTAGTTGAACCCGCCACTGACATATTTGTTGTCGTCCAGTCCTTTGCTCACCGCAATATCGCCGTCCGGCTTTTTGATGATCAGATTGAAATCATCGTTAAAGATCACCTTGCCGTCCTCTCCGGCCTGCGAATAATCAACGTCCGCTTCAAAGGTGAAATCTCCCGTAAATGGCATACCCTTCAGGATTTCCTGATTCGTAAAGGTCATTTTTACCTCGCCGGACTTGCTGATGGTATAGCTGCCCACAACTTCCGTGCCGCGGTAAACCTTACCATCAGCCTCTTTTGTCAGGGTCAGACCATTAGGCAGCTGGTAGGTCAGCGTGTTGTTTGTGCTGCTGACGATTCCGCTGCCTATGAAATAGCTCAGTTCGACCTGCACGGCTTCGCCGTCCTTAAACCGGTATCCATCCTCAATCGGCACCCAGTTCTTGCCCTTTTTTTTGCTGATAACGACATTGGTGATGTGATCAGACAGGTTTATTCCGCTGTCGCTCCGCTCCATTGCCATCATCATCGGGTAGTCTGCATCCTGTTCCAGTGTCTCACCGATCCACTCTACCCTTGCTGAGAAGCCCTCGTTTTCTTCAGGGACAGTCTCCGGCTCTTCCTCCGGTACGTCATCCTCCTGCGCCTTATGGGCTGCGGCCAGATCGATCACATCCGTGATCTCGTCCGCACGCAGGGACACCTCGGCCACCTTGCCGTCCACGTCGCCGGAGATCACGGTCAGGGTGCCGGTATCCGCGTCCACATCCGACACGATGCCCACGGTCTCGGTGCTGACGGTGCGCTCCTCGGTCTGGGGCTCAGCAGCCACAGGCTCCAGCGAAAGCAGGGCAATGTCTGCATCGGCAGAATCATCCATGATCTGCGGCGCGTCCTCTTCCACCGCCACCGTCTCGGTGGTGATGCTGTTGTAGAACACGATATCGCCGGGCACAAGCTCGACCTCTGCCGCCGCCTTCAGCCACTCGGACCCGCGCAGGTCGCTGCGCAGGGCCTGCACACCGGCGCGCTGCGGCACCATGGTCTGCGGCACATTCGCGTAGTTCAGGCAGTAGGACAGGAACATCACATCCCACGCACCGTAGGCGTTGCCATACCATGCACCGTAACGGGTGTAGTGGCGCACGGTGGTCTGGTCCTCATCGTCCAGCCGGAAGTTGCGCTCACTCTGCTGGTAACCCAGCTGGCTTTTTGCCACAGCGGTCAGGTCGTCGGCCCACGCACCGGTGAGCACAACATTCGTCTTTGCGCTCCATGTCTCCTCGTCCTCCACATCCGCCAGCGGGTCGGACAGGCAGTTCACGGTGTGGTGGTGCTCCGGCAGGCCGCAGACCAACACTTCCTCATAGCAGGCGTCGGTGTGGTGGTGCACCGGGGTGTCCAGACTGCTGTCGTCCACAACGGGCTGAAGGGCCACGGCATCGTCAAACACCGCAGAGGCTTCCTCATCCACCGGCACATAGTCCGGGTTGGGCTCCTCCACAAGCTCGCCCTCTTCCAGACCGCACACCAGCTCATACTCAATGGTATAGCAGCTGTCGTCGTGGGTGTGCTCGAACAGGTCACAGATCAGGCTGCCATCCTCGGGGTCAAAGCAGTCGTCGGTGTGCACATGCTCTTCCTCGTAGCAGGTCAGCGTTTTCACTTCCTGATAGCAGTCGTCGGTGTGCTGGTGGGGCACAAAAATGTACTCCGGCTCCGGCTCTGCCGAATAGGCAGCAATGTCGGCCTCGCTCTGCTCTACACCGTAATCTGCATCAGGGAATGCGCTGTCGTCCGGCTTTGTGGCGTTCCAGTCCTCCGGTTCGCCCTCCTCATAGCCGCAAACCAGCACCTTCTCGTAGCACTCAGCGGTGTGCTGGTGCTCGATCTCGCCGCACTGGTAGTCTGCCGTCTGGGCAATGCCCACACTGTGCAGCTGCCAGTTAACGAACAGGCTGGTGAGCAGCGCCAATGCCAGCAGCAGTGCCATATACCGCCGCGCCGCCTTGTGTTCCCTGCGGAACTGCTGCATCAGTGCCTTTGTGATATCCTTCATGCTTTTCATCCTCACTATACTAAAAGCAGCGTATTTTCGTCGTTTGCAAAACCGCCAAATCCACGCCCTATTTTTATACTCCCATAACCTATTCAGTGTACCACATCCTTGGCCGGAAATCAACTTTAAAATGCTCGTTATTGGGCTTGAGCGCTGGATTTTTGGCAGGTTTGCCGTGCCAGACTCCGCAGACAGGATGTGCCGGATTTCTCAGCTATTCCGGGCTTTGGGCGGGCGGTCCGGCACAAGGCGGCAGACCAGACGCACCATCAGCGGGGTCAGCGGCAGCCACACCACAGTGCAGATGAGGTTGAACAGCGTATGCGCGTTGGCGAGCTGCCGGGCAATGACTTCCAGCTCCGGCCCTTTGGGCGAGATCATTGCCACCAGACTCGCATACCACGGCAGCAGGGCGCAGAACGCCGCCGCACCGGTCAGGTTGAACAGGGCGTGGGCCGCTGCCGCCCGTTTTGTGTCCCGGCTCTGCCCGATGGATGCCAGCAGCGCCGTGACCGTGGTGCCGATGTTATCCCCCAGCAGCACCGGCAGTGCCCCTGCAAGGCCCAGCAGACTGCCGCCCTGCGGCCCGGGCCGGGCCGCAACGCTCTGAAGCACCGCAATGGTGGCAGAGCTGCTCTGCACCGTCAGGGTCATACAAAGGCCTGTCAGCAGGCCCAGCCACGGACGATGCCGCACCCGTGCCAGCCAGAGCGCAAACACCGGGCTCTGTGCCAGCGGGGCCAGCGCCGTGCTCATACCGGCAATGCCCTCGAACAGCAGACCAAAGGCGAACACCGCCCGGCCAACGGCCCGGCCCTTCTGCCCTGCACAGGCAAAGCAGAGCAGCAGTCCGGCCAGCAGCACAAGGCCGCGCACATCTTCCAGCCGGAAGGCCAGCAGCTGTGCGGTAACGGTGGTTCCGATGTTGCAGCCAAAGATCATCGGGACCGCCTGCTGCAGGGTCAGCAGGCCCGCACTTACAAAGCCCAGCACCATCACCGTGACTGCCGAGCTGCTTTGCAGCACTGCCGTGACCGCTGCCCCCGCCAGCACGCCCCGCACCGGGCTGCCTGCCAACACCATCAGCAGCCGCTTCATTCGCTGTCCCGCCGCTGTTTCCAGACTGCGGCTGAGAGCATCCATGCCATACAAAAACAATGCCAGCCCGCCAAAAAGCGCAAAGATCCCTTTCAGTCCCTGTTCCAATGCCGTCCCTCCCGCAGAAACGTTTCTTATTCTATTTATGCAGCTGCCGGGCGCTTCAGGCTTTCTGCCGCCCTCCCCTTTTTTGTGAACTTTTTTAAAATTATCCTAAACCGCCCTTGCATTCTGGGTGCTGGAGGAATATTATTGTCAGGCGTTAATAGTTAACAGCTGTTAAGTATTTTGCAATGAGGAGAGATAGAATGTTGAACGAGACCGAAGCCGCCGCGAACTTTCACGGCCTGTGCCATTTTTTCGGATGGCTGAGCAAGGCGTCCCGGGCCGGCATGAAGGCGGCTCTGCGGGGCTGTCCCAAGTGCCACTTTCCCATGCTGGAGGGTCTGGCTCACACGATCAGTACCCGCGGGCAGAACGGAGCGGTGTATGTTTCCGATTTTGCCCGGGAGGCACACCAGCCGCTGCCGGCCATCAGCCGCAGCCTGCGTCAGCTGGAACAGGACGGCCTTGTTCTGCGCAAAGCGGACCCGGCTGACCGGCGCAAAACGCTGGTGCGCATCACGCCGGAGGGCTACGCCGCCTGCGCCCGGTGTGAAGATGCCCTCAGCGATTATTTTGCCTGCGTGATGGCCCGGCTGACACCGGAGCAGGTGCAGCAGATGAACGTTTTGCGCGGTGCACTGATGGACGCCATTCTTGCGGAAAACGCTTCCCGTGAAGCAAAAAACAACGAAGGGAGAACCGAACCATGACGAAAATTTTCAAGCAGCTGGCCCGGCACTGGGCCGTCTGTCTTGTGGTGTTCGCGTTGCTGTTCGTGCAGGCGTACTGCGATCTTTCGCTGCCGGACTACACCAGCAGGATCGTGGACACCGGCATCCAGCAGGGCGGCATTGAAAGCCCTCTGCCGGAAACGATACGCCAGAGCACGCTGGACGCCCTCACGCTTTTGATGAGCGAAGAGGACGCCGATGCGCTCCAGAACGCCTACGGGTATTATCTTCAGGACGACGGCGTGCTGAAGCTGCGCACCGACCTGACCGACAACGAGCGCGCCGCGCTGGAGGATGCCGTCACCACGCCGGACATCGTGCTGTATATGGCAGCTGCGCAGGCAGCGAACGCCCCCGCCGGGCAGAACAGCATGGGCATGACCGGCCTTGCCGACATGCAGGCGGCATCCTCTGAGAGCACCACCACGGATACCGAGACTGTCACCCCCACTGCCGAGGATCTGGACACCGTGTGCGCCCAATTTGCCGCCATGAGCCAGATGCCCGGTTTCACCCGCGAAGCCGTCCAGCAGCAGCTGGCCGGTGCGTTTGCCAGCTTGGATGATACCCTGATGGAGAACCTCAAAAGTCAGTCCGTGCTGCTGGTGCAGCTGGAATACGAGGCACAGGGCGTTGCCCACGATGTGCAGATGCGCTACCTTTACCGCGTAGGCGGCCAGATGCTGGGCCTCACCCTGCTGATGGCGGCCGTGTCCATTGCTGTGGGCTTCCTCGCCTCCCGCGTGTCCGCCGCCATTGGCCGTGACCTGCGCCGAGAGACCTTTGCCAGTGTCATCGGATTCTCCAATGCGGAGATCGAGAATTTTTCCACCGCATCCCTCATCACCCGCACCACCAACGACATCCAGCAAGTGCAGTTCGTCTGCGTCATGCTGCTGCGCATGGTGGCCTATGCGCCCATTCTGGGCATTGGCGGCGTGCTGCATGTGCTGAACAGCAGCACCGGCCTTTCCTGGATCATTGTGCTGGACGTGGCCGTTCTGCTGCTGCTCATCCTCTTCCTGATGAACATTGCCATGCCGAAATTCAAGATCATGCAGAAGCTGGTGGACCGGCTGAACCTTGTCAGCCGCGAGATCTTGACCGGCATCATGCCGGTGCGCGCGTTCAGCCGCGAACGGTTTGAGGAGGAGCGCTTCGACAAGGCCAACAAAGACCTGATGAGCACCCAGCTGTTCACCAACCGTGCCATGGTGGCCATGATGCCCTTTATGACCCTCATTATGAACGGCACCAGCCTGCTCATCGTCTGGTTCGGCGGCAAGGCCATGGACACCGGCACCATGCAGGTGGGCGAGATGATCGCGTTCATCACCTACACCATGCAGATCGTCATGTCCTTCCTGATGCTGGCCATGGTGGCCGTCATGCTGCCCCGCGCCGGTGTGGCTGCGGAGCGCATCGATGAGGTGATCCGCACCAAAGCCACCATCAACGACCCGGACGAAGCTGCTGCAGAGCCCGCGCAGGAGCACAAAAACTGGCAGGGTGAGGTAGAGTTCCACGATGTGAGCTTCCGCTTCCCGGGTGCGGACAGCGATGCGCTGGAGCACATCAGCTTTACCGCAAAGCCCGGCGAGACCACCGCCATCATCGGCTCCACCGGCTGCGGCAAATCCACCCTGCTCAACCTCATCCCCCGCTTCTATGATGTGACCGGCGGCAGCGTGACCGTGGATGGCATCGATGTGCGCAATATGCCGCAGGCACAGCTGCACGATCTGCTGGGCTATGTACCCCAGAAGGGCGTGCTGTTCAGCGGCACCATCGGTTCGAACCTGAAGTTCGGCGGGGAGCACATCACCGATGCCGACGTGAAAAAGGCCGCTGCCATTGCGCAGGCCACCGAGTTCATCGATGCAAAACCGCAGGGCTACGAAAGCCCTATCGCACAGGGCGGCTCCAATGTGTCCGGCGGCCAGAAGCAGCGCCTTTCCATTGCACGCGCCATTGCCAAGGACCCCAAAATTTATCTGTTCGACGACAGCTTTTCTGCCCTCGACTTTAAGACCGATGTTGCCCTGCGCCGTGCACTGAAAGCCCAGACCGATAACGCTACCGTTATCATTGTGGCACAGCGCATCTCCACTGTGCTGCACGCAAACCAGATCCTGGTGCTGGACGAAGGCCGCCTGGTGGGCAAGGGCACCCATGCCCAGCTGATGGCTTCCTGCCCGGAGTATCAGGAGATCGCCCGCAGCCAGCTGAGCCAGAAGGAGCTGGACCTCAAATCTCTGAATACCGAAAAGGAGGGTGATTGATATGCCAAGACCCGGACGCATGACGACCGAACGCGCCAAGGACTTCAAGGGCACCCTGCTGCAGCTTGTGCGCACCCTTGGCCGCTACCGCCTTTCGCTCGTTACCGCCATTGTATTTGCCATTCTTTCTACCATCTTCAACATTGCAGGCCCCAAGGTGCTGGCAAAAGCCACCACGGCCCTTGCTACCGGCTGGATCGCCAAGCTGCGCGGCACCGGCAGCATCGACTTTGTGTATATCGGCCGCATCCTGCTGTTTTTGCTGGGCATGTACCTGCTGAGCAGCGCATTCAGCTTTATTCAGGGCTGGCTGATGACCGGTCTTTCGCAGAAGGTGTGCTACGACTTCCGCCGTCAGATCAGCGAAAAGATCAACCGCCTGCCCCTTGCCTATTTTGAAAAGCGCACCGTGGGCGAGGTGCTGTCCCGCATTACCAACGATGTGGACACACTGGGCCAGAGCCTGAACCAGAGCATCACCCAGCTCATCACCAGTGTCACCACCATGATCGGCGTGCTGGTCATGATGCTGTCCATCAGCCCGAAGATGACCCTGATCGCCCTGCTGATCCTGCCCGTCTCGCTGGTGCTTGTGCTCATCGTAGTTCGGTTCAGCCAGAAATACTTCAAGGCCCAGCAGGCCATTCTGGGCGTCGTAAACGGTCAGGTGGAAGAAGTCTACTCCGGCCACAACGTGGTCAAAGCCTTCAACCGCGAGGCCGTGGTGCTGAACGACTTCAACGCCGCCAACGACAAGCTGTATGAATCTGCGTGGAAAAGCCAGTTTCTCTCCGGCCTGATGATGCCCATTATGAACTTTGTGGGCAATCTGGGCTACGTGGCAGTGGCCATCGTGGGCAGCATTTTTGCCGCAAACGGCGTCATTACCATCGGCGACATTCAGGCCTTCATCCAGTACGTCAAGAACTTCACCCAGCCCATCCAGCAGCTTTCTCAGGTGTCAAACATGCTGCAGAGCATGGCAGCGGCTGCTGAGCGGGTGTTCGAGTTTTTGAACGAGCCGGAAGAGGACCAGCAGGCAGACCCTGCCCGCCGCGCGGACCCTGCCTGCATCGACGGACAGGTGACCTTCAGCCATGTCCGCTTCGGCTACACCCCGGACAAGACCGTCATCCACGATTTCAGCTGTGAGGTCAAGCCCGGCCAGAAGGTGGCCATCGTCGGCCCCACCGGCGCAGGCAAGACCACCATGGTCAAGCTGCTCATGCGCTTCTATGATGTGGATTCCGGTTCCATCACCCTGAATGGCCACGATGTGCGGGACTTTGACCGCAGCGCCCTGCGTGAGGGCTTCGGCATGGTGCTGCAGGACACATGGCTGTTCAAGGGCACCATCATGGAGAACATCCGCTATGGCCGACTGGATGCCACCGATGAAGAAGTGATCGCCGCCGCCAAGGCTGCCAACGCTGACCACTTTATCCGCACCCTGCCCGGCGGCTACCAGATGGAGCTGAACGAGGACGCTTCCAACGTGAGTCAGGGCCAGAAGCAGCTGCTCACCATCGCCCGCACCATTCTGGCCGACAACCGCATCCTGATTTTGGACGAGGCCACCAGCAGTGTGGATACCCGCACCGAGCAGCGCATCCAGACCGCCATGGACCGCCTAATGGAGGGCCGCACCAGCTTTGTGATCGCCCACCGTCTTTCCACCATCCGGGACGCCGACCTCATCCTTGTGATGCGAGATGGCGACATTGTGGAGCAGGGCACCCACGACCAGCTGATCGAAGCTGGCGGCTTCTACGCCGATCTGTACAACAGCCAGTTTGAAGACGTGGTGGAGTAAGCTGCCCGTCATCGCAGTATAAGCACAAAAATAGCACCTGCCGCCTTCCTTTCCGAGGGCAGCAGGTGCTATTTGTTTTACCCTCTCAGTCATCGCTGCGCGATGCCAGCTTCCCCGAGAGGGGGAGTCGGTCAGCTGCAATATAGCTCTCCCTTCGGGAGAGCTGGCGCGAATGCGCCTGAGAGGGTTTTCTTTTTTCTTTATTCCTCCACCGCTTCCAGCTTCAGGCCGAACAGCTTTTCCGAAAGAGACGGCAGCTGTAGCTGCAACGCGCGGACATAGGCCATTACCACCGGATCCCCGCGCTTTTGTCCCAGCACGATGCCAAACCGGTGTCCCCTGCCCCAGTCCAGTACCCGCACAAAACTGAGGTCCGGTCTGCGGTAATAGAAAGGCGGGATCATCTTGAGTGCCGGGTCGCCGTAGGCTGCACTGCGGATACCGCCCACCGGCGTAAACTCCACCCCTCGGTCCATTCCCTCCTGCAACAGTCTTGTTTCGTAGACAGTCTGGTACATCTCCTTGATGGGCAGCCAGCGGTATTGCAATGCCTGTTCCAAGGTCAGTCTGCCCACCGGCATATCAGCGGGCGGGTGGATGGGGATGCAAAGTTCCGGCATATAGAACAGCGGCACAAAGGTAAGCCCCTGCGCGTAGAACTCTGCACTTTCCAGCTGGAAGGAAAGATCCATCTCCCCTTTTTTCAGGCTGCGCCAGACCTCGCTGCGGTTGGCACACCACCCCAGAATAGGGGTATATTGCAGGCACAGGTCACTTGTCAGGGAAAACAGGTCGTACACGAACATCCGCATTGCCTCATGACACCCTGCGATGATCAGATGTCTTTCCGGCGGTTTTTCCTGCTGCTGCACCGCGCGGGCATGGCGCACCGCCTCCTGATACAGAGCTGTCAGCTGCTTTGCCTTGGGGTAAAAGTCCCGGCCTGCCGGGGTCAGGATCACCCGGCGCGGTACATGCTGGAACAGTTCAAACTGCAGCTGCCCTTCCAGCGTGCGGATCTGCTGCGAAAGCGCCGACTGCGAAAGATACAGTGCCTCTGCTGCTGCCGAAAAGCTGTCCATCTCTACGATCTTCACAAATCCTTCCAGTGCACTCTGGTTCATCTGCGCAACCTCGCCTTCTTACATTAGGATTTCCTAAATTATAATATAACATAATTGAATTGTAAAGTGCGCCGCTCTACGCTACAATTGTTAAAGATTCAGCAAAGTGGTTTTTAACTTGCTGCGCGATGAGAAGAAAAGCAAGAAGAGAAAAGAGAAAGAGAGCGTACCTATGAACAAGATCTCCCGCAAGGGCTTTCTGAAGATCGCCGCTGCCGCCGCCATGAGCGGTGTCACTGCCGGCGCACTGGCTGCATGCAATTCCGCCTCCGGCTCCACTGCCTCCGGTGCTGCCGGTCAGTACATTCCCGGCACCTACGAGGGCACCGCCGAGGGCATCTCCTCCACCGTCAAGGTCACCATGACCTTCTCTGACAGCGCTGTCACCGACGTGGTGGTGGACACCTCCGGCGAGACCGCCTCTTTCGGCGCTGCCGCTGCCGATGAGCTGCGTGAGCAGCTGATGGCTGCCGGTTCTGCCGAGATTGACGGCGTTTCCGGCTCTACCATCACCTCCGACGCCGTGATGAAAGCTGCCAAGAGCTGCTACGCACAGGCAAAGGGTGAGGCCGTGGTGTCCAGCGTGCAGCTGCCCACCGGCGATGAGAACGACTGGCTGGGCAAAGAGCCCGACATCGATGAGACTGCCATCACCGAGACCGTGGACACCGACATCCTCATTGTGGGTGCAGGCAACGGCGGTATGTTTGCCGCCGCCTATGCTGCTGCCAACGGCCTGAACTTCCGTGTTATCGAGCAGAACGCCAACGTGCAGGACACCCGTCACTGGTACGGCGCTGTTGATTCTGCTGCCGCTAAGGAGGCTGGCGAACCCGCCACCGATAAGGCAAAGCTGCTGAGCGAGATCTCCCGCTATGCCTCCGGCAAGTGCGACCAGCGCGTTGTCAAGACCTGGATCAACGAGTCTGCCGCCATGCACGACTTCATGCGCAGCATTCTGGAAGATAAGTACGGCTGGGTATGCGATTTCACCTCCGGCAGCGAGGCTGCATGGCCTGCAGAAAATGCCGAGCACAACACCGACTACCTCTATCCTGTGCAGGAGCACAACTACATGGCCAGCGAGCGCGAGTCCGGTCTGGCACGCAACGAGCTGCTGCTGCAGTACATTCAGGAGCTGGGCTACGATGTGGACTTCAAGACCAGTCTGGCCAAGCTGGAAAAGAACAGCGATGGCCGCATTACCGGCATCATCGCCCAGAGCACCGAGGATGACCACTTTATCCGCTACAACGCCAACAAGGGCGTGCTGCTGGCCTGCGGCGGTTTCCCCGGCAACCCCTACATGATGGAGCAGCTGGACCCGCTTGGCACCAGCGTGACCACCGCCTGCTCCTACTCCCCCGCCGACAAGGGCTACGGCATCCGCGCTGCTGTGTGGGCCGGTGCCAATCTGGACAAGGAAGCCGCTCCCATGCTGTTTGACCGCGGCGTTGTTGCCCCCGGCGTGGATGGCGGCTATGTGGACAGCGACTCCGCCTTTGGCGGCAAGGCCTTCCCCGGCAAGATCCGCCAGTACAACCCCGGTACCCAGCCCTTCCTGAAGGTGAACCGCAACGGCGAGCGCTTTGCCAACGAGAGCTGCCCCTACAACGATATCGTCTACGCTGCTGCCCACCAGCCGGGCCGCGTCTACGCACAGATCTGCGATGCCAACATTCTGGAGGACGCAAAGCGTTTCCACACCATCGGCTGCTCTGCCCAGACCCGCAACGGCGGCGAGAAGTACATTCAGGGTAAGATGGACGAGGCTATCGAGGCCGGTGCATTGTTCAAGTGCGATACGCTGGACGAGCTGGCCGACAAGATGGGCTTTACCGGTGCTGCCAAGGACACCTTCCTTGCTACCGTGGAGCGTTACAATGAGCTGTACGACAAGCAGAACGACGAGGATTTCGGCAAGCCTGCTTACCGCCTGAGTGCCATCCGCACTGCGCCCTTCTACGGCTGCTGGCTGGGTGCCTCTCTGCTGACCACCGAGCAGGGCATTGCCATCAACGAAAAGGGTCAGGCGCTGGACAACAACAACCAGCCCATGGAGGGCCTGTACATCACCGGTGATATGTCCGGCAGCTTTTTTGCCAACAACTACCCCTGCCTGATGGCCGGTGTAGCCATGGGCCGCACCCTGACCTTCGCCATGAAGGCTGTCAAGCAGATGGCAGGTCTGGATAACGCCTGATCCAGCGCGATTTTCCGGCACAACTTAAGCGTTTTTCCATTTCTTCTTTCTTCATGAAGAGAGGCGGTCCCTGTTTGGGGCCGCCTCTCTTTGCCATTTTTTCGCCACGTGCCCCCTACACAAATCCCCACGATTGTGCTATGATAAGGCTGAACAGCCGGTTTGTGCCAGACAACCGGCAAAATCGAGGTGTTTGTACAAATGTCTGATCTCCTTGAAACTCTGCAGCAGGAAGGGGTAGACCCCGCTCTGCTGGAAGCAGTCCAACAGTACCGTGCTGCCCATGCCCTGCCGGACGCACTGCGCCCGCGCATCCCTTCCCCTGCCTTTACCTACTACGGCAAACAGGTGTGGGAGCAGGCGCTGGCGGCGCTGCTCTGCGGCGAAAACCTGCTGCTGGCAGGCGGAAAAGCCACCGGCAAAAACGTGTTGGCCGAGAACCTTGCCGCCGCCTTTGGCCGTCCTGCGTGGGACATCTCCTTCCATGTGAACATGGATGCAGCATCCCTCATCGGCATGGACACTTTTGCGGACGGTCAGGTGGTGTTCCGGCCCGGCCCGGTATACCGCTGCGCCCAGTGCGGCGGCTTTGGTGTGCTGGATGAGATCAACATGGCCAAAAACGAAGCGCTGGCCGTGCTGCACGCGGTGCTGGACTTCCGCCGTGCCATCGATGTGCCCGGCTACGACCGCATCCCGCTGGCGGAGGAGACCCGCTTTATTGCCACCATGAACTACGGTTATGCCGGCACCCGTGAGCTGAACGAGGCCCTCACCTCCCGTTTCGTGGTCATCCAGATGCCCACCATTACGCAGGACGATCTGGAAAAGCTGCTGCGGACACAGTTCCCCGATCTTGCTTCCAAGTATGTGCGCCAGTTTGCACTGCTGTTCCTTGACCTGCAGAAAAAGTGCGACAGTGCGGAAATTTCCACCAAGGCGCTGGACCTGCGCGGCATGCTGGATGCCCTGCGGCTGATCCGGCGCGGCATCACGGCAGGCGCGGCACTGGATATGGGCATCACCAACAAAGCCTTTGACTCCTACGAGCAGAGCCTGATCCGTGATGTGATCGCGGCGCGTATTCCTGCCAAGCTGGATGCCGCCAAGCTCTTTGGCTGATGGACGCCCAGAGCTACACCGCTCAGGAGCGGCGTGCGGCCAATCAGGTCTGGGCTGCTGCAGGAGCCTATGGCTTTGAGCCGTTGTTTCTGGCCCGCTATACCGACGGCACCACCGATTTTTACATGAACACGGTCGTGGGCCTCATCCACAAATATTACGGTGACGCGCTGATCCGCAGCATCTTTGATGCATGGGACAGTGATCTGCGGCAGACGATGCTGGACGACATGACATGGCTGTATCTGGAAAATGCAGCCTATCGGCTGGAGCTGCCCCGCCGCCCGGTGCTGGAAGCACTGCGCCATGCCCATGCAGATTATTTCTTTGCCATCCAGTACAAGCTCTCCCGTCAGGAGTGGATGGCAAAAAATCAGCTGGTCTACACCATGCAGGCCGCACGCTGGCGGCGTGTACTGGGCCGCACCGACCCGGTGATGACCCCTTACGAGTCCGGCCTTGCCGCCGCGCTGGCCCCGGAGCATGTGCCGGAGCCGGAACAGCTGAAAGCTGAAATTTTATCGATCTACGCAAAATTCAACCTGTTCGACGGTACTGTGCACCAGAAAGCAGCTTTGCATCTGCATCTGGACGGCCTGCTGGCAAAGCTTGCCACCAAAGCCATGCCCACCCAGATGATCAAAACGGACCGCGTGACCGTGGAGCACTCAAGCTCCGTGGATGCTGCGGGCGGCGGACTGGCGGTGGACAAGCGCAGGGCCCACATCACCCTGAAGCAGGATGCCGCGCAGGACAGAGCCTACATCGAAAGCTGCTTCGGCCGCTCCCTCTACCCGCCGGAACGGCTGCGCAAGGCTGAGCAGGAGCTTTGCGTGGGCGACCATCTGGGATGCCATTTGTGGTTCAGCGCCGGTGTGCCAAGCCCGGAGCAGGCCCCCACCCCGGAGGCAAAACATCTGGCTGAGCAGGCCGAACTTCAGGCTGACCGCAATCGCGCCTACTACGCTAAGAACCGGGAACTGCACCGCAGCGTGGTGCTACGGCTCACCGAGCAGATCCGCAACTGCATCCTTGTGCACCAGCACCCCAACGCCCGTGTTGCCCGCAGCGGCAACCTGAACGCTGGGCGCATCTGGCGGGCACCACTTTTGAACGATGACCGGGTATTTTTATGCGCCGAGGAGGAAAACCAGCCTTCCTTCACGGTGGATCTTCTGCTGGATGCATCTGCGTCCCGCCTGCACTGTCAGGAGGTCATTGCGGCGCAGGGCTCTATTCTGGCCCAGAGCCTTGCAGCCTGCGGGATCCCGGTGCGGGTGTCCAGCTTCAGCAGCCTGCGGGGTTACACTGTACTGCGTGTGCTCAAGGGCTTTGCGGACAAAAACCTGCAGAACATCAACCGTTATTTCGCTTCCGGCTGGAACCGTGACGGCCTTGCCCTGCGGGCCGCAGGCGACCTTTTGCAGTTTGCGCCCGGCCCTGCGCCGCGGCACCTGCTTATCGTACTGACGGATGCTTCGCCCAACGACAGCCGCCGCATCCCGCCCAGCCCGGAAAAACCGCTGGGCTGCGGTTACGAGGACGCCGCCGGTGTGGCCGACACTGCCGCGCAGGTGCGTGCGCTGCAGCGCATGGGCATCCGGGTGTCTGCCGTGTTCATGGGCGAGGATAGCTCTGCCGGTGCCGCTGCACAGATCTACGGCAAAAATATGGCACGCATCCGCGGCATGGACCAGCTGGCTCGTGCTGCCGGGCGGCTGATCCAGAACGAGATCCGGGAACTGGGCGACTGAAATAAGAGTTTTATAAGAGCAACGGCCTGCAGACGAGAGAGTTTTCTCCGTCTGCAGGCCGTTTTATACAACCGCATCACAACCGTGTTTCGTCCGGGTTTTGCTTACCCTGCCGCATCCTGTAAATTCTTTCAATTTTTGATAAACTTATAGTTGTTTTCTGTTGTGAAATATGCTATACTAGGTTCACAAGATAAAACAATCCTGCGTAAGCCGCCCCGTACACAGGGCTGTCTGCTGCAGAACCCGCCTGTTATACAACGAACCGCTGTATCAGCTTTTCAGGGAGGAACTCACGATGGACGCCAGCCGTTATTTTACCGCAATGCACAACGCCATGTCTGCCCAGCACCCCCGTGCGCAGCTTCTTTTAACGGTAAAGCTGCAGGATACCTGCGGCAACGATGCCTGTCTGGAGCTCAAGCAGCTGCCCGGTGAGAACACCTCCATCCTGTGCTACTCCACCATGGGGCGCCGCTGCCTGAACTTTCAGCTGTTCCGCAAGGGCTGGCAGCTGTGCCACAATGCTGATGGGCAGCTGATAGGCCGCTTTCCTTCCAGTGCCGACGGCCTGATCGACGAGACCGATTTCCGTGCCTACTGCCGGGAGGACCGGCTGGATCTGGCACGCACCCAGCGCATCCTGTCTGAGCTGCGCGCCCTTGCAGGAGCCGATCATCAGGGCAGCATCCCCCAGAACGCCCGCACCGGCGCCGTTGTTACCGTGGAGAGCTTTGTAGGGGCCGGTGCCCGCTGGATCTACTGGAGTCAGGGCCCTGCACCCAGTCAGCCGCTGGGTGCCATCCTCTATTGGCTGGCGGATCATCTGGCCGGTGCCGAGCGCCGCACCCTGCAGGCCGACCCGCAGGCAGCCCGCCTTGCCGCCCAGTGGCTGGCCGGTGATACAGCCGTGTTCTTCCATCCGTCGGTGCCGATGACCGCCATGAATACGGTCTCTTCCGGCTCTGCACCCGCACACTGCCGTACCACTGTGCCCGCTGCCCGCAACAAGAGTTGGCAAAGCATCATGGCCGTGATGGCAGGCATGTGAACGAAAAAGCAAGGAAAGACCGATCGTCTCTCCTTGCTTTTTCAGTATTATTCGAGGTACGGGTCCAGCAGGGCATCCACCGTTTTGTTCCGCTTGGGGTTCGGCTTTTTGATCACATGGCCGCGGCAGACCACCAGTTCCAGATGCTGCAGCGCACGCAGGTCTTCCAGTGGGTTGTGCTTTGTCACAATAAAATCTGCGCTCTTGCCCGGCTCAATGGA
>ENA-ORSA01001341-ORSA01001341.1-human-gut-metagenome-genome-assembly--contig:-NODE-1341-length-20911-cov-5.368527_pt1 | contig 20911 bp, 20 predicted proteins | sample MGYA00242179_ERZ509142 | MGnify/ENA primary metagenome ERZ509142 (study PRJEB26280, sample SAMEA2338659) | human gut metagenome | biome: human gut; feature: human-associated habitat; material: faeces... | reverse complement strand
CAGAGCGCGAGTTCTTCATTTCCGAGGAGCGTATCATGGCCATCATAAGGCGCAAGACGCGCGACGGGTCGTCAAGGTTGGTGAAGCCTCTGCCGAAAGTGAGGAAGCCGAGGCTGACGGCCGCGCAGTTGGAGTTGTTTCCCACGTTGTAACACTTATCCTTCCATCGCCGACTCGTCATGTAATGTAAACGAGAAGGTGAATTCGTAGACTTTTATATATCCAGGCAGCGCATAGTCGCGGCTTTTCTCCCTGACAAGCGGCGATGCGTTCTCCGAACATTCCAGGCATTGCAGTACCTTGTACAGTTTGTTTGCCATTTGCTGGCGCTCACGCGCCTTGTCATAGGTGCCGGAGGCATAGCTGGTGTCGTGGTAACAGTCGATGGCGAGACGCACGGTGATGCGCGATTCGCTATTCTGCGCCCCGTAACCGAGGTCGTTCCAGTTGGAATCCGTGTTCCCGATTAACACACAGGGAAACGTGACCGGATAGTGGTCTTCGTCTGCTCCCATTTCAAGTTGGCCGTAGTCCTCGTCGATTAGCGACAGTTCCGGCATTTCACGGGCGATTTGTCCCATGATGGCAATAAAAATATCTTCCATGATTTTAATTTTTGATGATTAACTGTTTAGAATATTCCGGATTACCTTTTCTATCCGCTCGTTTATTTTTCCGGTGAGTTCCTTGCTTTCGCCGAGGAACTGACGCTGGGGTATGCGTATGTTGAGCTTTTGTTTTTTTGTGAGGGCGAGCCGTCTCCACATCATCGCATCCGAATTTGGCGGCAACGCGCCGATTTTCTTGGCCCTCGTTTTCTTTGACGAGTTTTTCCTTATGCCAGCCGCCTTGTAGAACTGCCTCCACGCATACTTGCGCATCTTGTCGGAGACGGTCGGATGCACCGTTCCTCCCCAGTTATGTATCGGCGCGTAGGCAAGATTGTTGTAGATGCGGACGCGGTAGTCTGAGGGCATATAATTAATTGAGTTGAACAGGTGCTTGCTGCCTGAAAGCAGCGTGCCGTAATTGTCGGCGGCACGTTTTCCGCCGGCCAGTTGCCTTTTTGATTTCGGCCACGGATGCAAGCCGCCGTCGACAAAGCCTCCGCGATAGAAGTTGTCCTGGAAGTGGTCCTTTGCCACGCGCCCGGCTATGACGGGCATACGGCGGCGCATCATGGCATCAAGCATCTTGCGTTTGCGTTCAACCTGTTTTGCGAAATCTTTTATATCCATATCATGCAATAATTAAATAATAATTTGTAAATTTGCAGCGGAGGCAATATAAACATGCCTTATACGGTTATGAACATACCAAAGGATGTAATCGAGCTGGCAAACCGACACGGTTTCAATGATGTGGAACTGGCAAAACACACATCCACGGAAAATATCTATTCCGTTGGGTGCCTGGATGATAGCGGTATGAGCCTGCCTGCCGGATTGCCACATTATATTTTTGAACGTGAAGGTGTGTTGTCCCTTGTCTGTGATGAGGATATGCGCATCACTGACGCTTTGTAAACAAGCCCGACACCTTCGGATTGACAAGCTTGTCGTCAATTCTCAATATCCCGACACTCTGCCCTTTCATCCTCTCAATGTATCCAGTGGTGTCTTCCTTGCCGGATTGTGGGTCGAACAATTTTATCTTCCTATTTTTAACCTCGGCACAGAACACATGGGCGCTTCTTGTCTTCCAAGCGCAATAGACCTCGTAAAGGCCGTCCTCTTTCAGATTGTCCGACAAGAAAGCCTTTATGTCTTTTACCCCCATTCTCTTAATGCCTTTCTTCGCGGCCCATGTCCTTGCCCATGTGAAACTCACATCCGAACCGTCAATGTTCGTAAAAAGGTTTTTATGCCATACTACGCCTTGTTTCCCCATTAGGTTGTACGCGCTGTTGTTGACATTGGGGGCAGCCTCGATGTCGAAACCACGCCTTCTTAATAGGTGAACAGGCACACATGTTTGGCAATTTACCTTATACGACGTGTCCTTGTCAAAATTTGGATTTTCTTTTCCTTTGTTGGCTTCTTCGTATGTCATGTTTTTACCCTTAATCACACCCAATGCCTTTTCAAGTTCAAGGTTGTTGCGTGCGATGGCAGCCTTTTGTTGAGTATCAAGGTTGCCTGTTATCTCTTTTATCATTTCGTCAAGGCGTTTCATCAGCTTGTCAACAGCCTTTTTGGCTCCCTTAAATGCGTTTGTTATATAAGGGTGGTTGTGAGAAAAAATTTTGCCGTCCTTTGCTGGGTTATTCTCCAAGCCTTTTTGTGCTTTGTCCTTGTTGTTTGAAATGTAAACAACAGGCGTCACGGGGTCGTCAGTAGATGACAATCCGCACTTGCAGTTCCAGCGGTCGCCAGGCCGGTGCTCGCTCCAGAACGGGTCGTCGATTGGCCGCACCGTGTTCCAGAACACACGATGGTCCTCGCCGGGATGCACGGACGTTGACGGCATCCAGCGCAGGTTGGGCAGGACGTCTTTCTCGCGTTCGAACTGCTGCCAGTCTGCGGCGAGATGCGCACGGAGTACGGCGGTGTCGTATTCCGTGCGCAGCCATGCGCCGCACTGGTGGGAGGAGATTGACAAGACCTCGTTCCTCCACTGCTCGAACGGCTTTAGATTGCCGTTCGAATCCAGCAGCAGGCGTGCCATGTCGTTTTGCATGCGGTGCACCTTGAATGCGGCGAACACGGCGTTGTTGCGAAGTATGGCGGCACGGAAATCGTCGTCGGGGTCAGTGGCTTTTGACTCGGCAAAACCTTTTTTCACGGCCTCGTTCATTTTATCCCATATTCCGCCGAACAGGTTTATTTCAATGTCAGTTGCCGGATGGAAATCCTTGCTGTAAATGTTCAGCAAAGCGCGGCGCAGGAGTTCGTCGGAAAGCTCGATACCTGTCGAAACCTCACCTCCGTCCGCCCCGTAAAGCCTGTTGACTACCAGTCTAAATCCGCCCCGCCGCGCGACGGGGCCTTTGCGAAAAAACCTGCAAGCCAGCTACGGAACGACTTTTTCTGTTTTGGTGAAGGTTCGGACTCTTCACCATCGCCGCCGTTTTTGGCTTCATCCTCCGGCTTAGCTATTTGAGCGGCGGCATTTTCCTTCCTTAAACGCTCTTCCTCACGCGCTTTCTTCATCTGTTCATAGTCGGCTGGTTTTTCAATGCCAAATTCTTCATATAGGTAATCGTCCGACACCGGCAGGTTGAAACTTGTCTCCAGCTGTGTGAGTATGTTTATTTTCGACGTGGGGTCGATGTCTTTCCTTTCAGGGAAACAGAACTCACCGCCGGCGGTGTCAATGCCGATATGCGCGAAAATGTCCGCCATGTCGTAATTTAGGACGTCAAGGACATACTTCTTGTCAGCCAAGGCGACCTTGTCCTCGACTTTTTTGTGTACAGTCCCGAGCGCCTGCGTGCCTTTCTCCGACGACTCCGTAGTCAACGTGTTGCCAAGGACGAGCTTTGATATTTCATTATTACAACGTTCACAGAGCCGTTCGTAGACGTCCGCCGAGCCGGTCTTGTTGCCTGCCTCTATGAAGTTCAGCTTCGTGTCCTTGTCATGGAAGAACTGGGCGAGGCTACCCATCCGTGCAGCGTCATCGATGGCCCTTTGTCTGGATTCCTCGTCATCGGAATCATAAATATACTCTTGTATGGGCATACCGAACATCTCGGAGAACTGCGACCAGTCGCCAGTGGTGTTGCGCTTGTAGATGACCCACGGCGCCGCCTTGGCCAGCAGCCCCAGGTCGTCAGGACTCCCGACAAAGAGCAAATCCTGATAGTCGTCCCAGGGCAGGCCCGTCATGTCGGTCTGGTGCCGGAGTATGAGCTTCCTTACCGGGTCAACGTGCTTGCGCGGAACGAGGTCGTAATCCACCCACTGCCCGTCACGGTAAAACTGGCACAGCGTGAAGCCCCAGAACCTTGCGTCGATGATGTCGCCTATGAGTCTGTTGAACCACGGGGAATGTATCTGTTCGTTAACGGCGTCGTCCGGCTTGCCGTTCCTTTGGAATACTATGTCCGAACACAGCACGGCGTTCTTGCGCTTTTCGATAACGCAGGAAAGGTGTGTGTCCATAAGGATGTCCGAATACAGGTCATAGAGTTTGTAACGTCTGGAGAAGTCAACGTTCTCGGCGGCGCGGACGGCCGCCATATAGTCCGCAATGTCAATGCCGAAACGCTTGGGCTGCGTGATGACGATGACGTTTGGCCTTTTCTGTCCGGGCTGCGGCAAGTTGCCGCCGACGGTGATAAGCCCGTTTTTATTCCTGTTCTTTCTTTTGCTCATAATAATATAAGTTGTTTTTACCAATGGTTTGTCCTTTTGCGGTTGCTTATGATGCGGAACGGCGAGTTCGCCGAGCGTTCCTCCGGTGGCAGCAGAGGCGCGCCCTCGATGGATATTTCCTCTGCGGCGACCGCCTTCATCCATTCCACTGCACGCTCGTACCTGTCCTTCCGCACCTGTGAGAGCTTTTGCGGGTTGTGGATGCAGAAAATGTGGTATACCGCGATGTCGATAACCATCATCAGCACGAGTTGGTTACGCTGTTCGCCGGTTGCGGAAAAGATATTGTCGCAGTCGTAGCGCTTGGACAAATAGCAGCGCATTTCGGCGACGGCCCTGTCCTCGCACACTTCGATGATGGCCTCGTCCTCCCTGACAAGCGCATCCAGTATGTCACGGTGGATGCTTGCGTCGTAATCCGACAGTTCTACAAATTGGCTCATATACAAATGGAAAATTAAAAGTTGAAAATGACGAATTAAAGAAACGTCAGAGCCTTCGGCGGTTGCGGCTGCGGAGGTCTTTCCGGGTCTTGAACACCGGCGGCTCCGCCCTCCGCATAAGCTCGTCGATGATGCGGTTGCCGCCTTCGACCGCATCCGGGCCGTCCGCCGGATAGCGCAAGGACAGCGTGAACAGCTTGAACTGGTCTTCCAGCTCCTTCATGTGCGGGTTGTCCTTTTCCGCTTCGTTGAGTATGAGGTTGCCTTCCCTGTTGAGCGGTTCCAGGTTTGCCTCGATGCGCGTGGCCTTGTCGGTCTTTTTCTCCTCGTCGCCACGGATGTGGAGGGCGATTTTATGCTCATTCCGCACTTTTGCCACGAGCGGCTTGAACACCTGCTGGAAGAACGGGTCTTGCAGCTTGTTGTTCTCCATGTAGCAATAGACGGTGGCCTTGCCGTTCACGAACTCCAGCATCTTGACATACCAGCCTATGAACTCCGCGTTCAATGCCTGGGCGAGAAATGTCTTTATTATGTACAGCCTTTCCCCGAGTTTGCCAAGCAACGAGAGGGCCTTGAAGGACTTTCCTTTCTTTCCCTTGCTCTCGCCCGGCGCAGGGTCGCCGTATGCGACGAGGAACTTGAACTTCGACAATGGCGGCACCTTTCCGTAAGTGATGTTCTCAAACACCTCGCCGACGGACACCGGATTGTTATAATACTCCCCCTGCACCGCCTTGGTGGATATTTTGGAAAGCGTGCGGTCGATAAACTCCTCGGAATTTTTCTCCGGCCAAGTGGAGCGTCCGTCTTTGTCGCGAATGTTCACTATGTCCCAATGGTCGGCCATGCTTCCGGCCCGTACCACGCAACAGTCCTTGGCTATTATGTTGCCGCAGAAGATAATGAGTGTCGGTTCGGATATGGAGCGCGTCGGATAAAGCGCGTTCTCCCACCAGTCCCAGCGTTTCTGTATGATGTCCGGGTTCTTAGTGTCGTCGTCCGTGTCGAAGTCGTCCACGAGCAGCACGTCCGGGCGTATGGCTTCGTTGCGCGAGCCACGCGGCGACTGCCCGGCGCCGAGGGCGCGGAATGCCACGCCGCCCTTTGTGACGAACTCGTCCTCCGTCCATGCGCCGGGCGTCTCTTGCTTGCCATAGTAAGCCAGTATTCGCCCATTCGCTTCCAGGTTGACCCGGTAGGGAGCCAGCAGCCTGACCGCGTTGTCCCTGCTGTTGGAAGTCATTATGACGTTCTTTTTCCGGCCGGTCAGCGTGACGTACATGACAATGAACATTGTGACGGTAGACTTGGCCAGCTCACGGCTCCATGACAACACCTCAAACCATTCGTCATGGGCGAGGATGCGCTGTATGGCACGTTTCTGGAACCCTGCGAACTCATACTTGGCGTAGTTCGGGAAAAAGAACTTTATCCATTCCACCGGGTGCCGTTCAAGGTAAAGACGATGTTTTTCCCTGTCCTGTGCGGACATGGACTTGTCAACGGGTGTAGCCCTTGCGATGTCCTCCTTGAACTTCTCCCAGTCCAGTAGCGCTATCTTATCAGCCTGTTTCATGTGTCCTACGGTTATAGTTTGTCCTTGATGTAAGCGTCTGCCAGCCTTGTCAGCTCCTTTGCCTTGTCAAGGTCGAGCGGGCGCAGCCATTCGACGAAGCCGGTAAGCACGCTGATAATGTCGGCAATGCCCGTTTCCTGCTCCATGTTGCGGATGGCGGCGGAGAGCTTGCCAAGGATGTCAGCCTCCTTGGAGCTGGGGAACCTCTCACCCTCGGCGCGTGTCGATATGGCGCGGTTTATTTCCGCTACCTGACGGTACAGGTTCGCGACCTGCTCCTGGCGCGTAAGCGTAAGCCCGGCCTTTTGCTCCTCCCACTTGCCGGAGCGCACCCAGTTTGACACGGTGACACGGGACACCCCGACCCTCTCGGCTATTTCCTGTTGCGTAAGGTTTTCGCGCAGGTATAAAGTCTTGGCCCATTCTTTCTTCTGGGCGTTTGTCAAGTCTGTCATAACACTTCAATATGAATTATGCTGCAAAATTGCCATAAAAAAACCGTTTTACGAAAGCCGTTCCGCATGATGCCAGGTTGTGCCGCCATGATGGCGGCACAACCTGGCATGTTGAAAACGCGGTTTTTGCATTCCGCTGAATTGTTGCATTTTTGCACCGTGAACCACGGACATGACCGTGTTCAAAAAGACAAAATGAGCAAGTTTTTCAATATTCAGACGGACAGCGAAGGCGTATGCACCATATTTCTTTACGGTGACATAGGCGACTGTTATGGCGACGTGCAAAGCGGACGTGTTGCCGGCGAGCTGATGGAGGCCGAGAAGGTCAGCCGCCGCGTGAACGTGCGCATCAACAGCAACGGCGGCGAGGTGTACTGCGGCATAGCCATATACAACGCCATCAGGAACAGCAAGGCCGACGTGCATATATATGTGGACGGCATCGCGGCGAGCATGGCCAGCGTGATAGCCTTGTGCGGCAAGCCCGTGGAGATGAGCAAGTACGCACGGCTGATGCTTCACAGTGTCAGCGGCGGTTGCTATGGCAACAAGAAGGACATGCAGAAGTGCATCGAGGAGATAGAGAGCCTGGAAGACAGCCTGGGCGACATATACGCTTCGCGCCTCGGCATGACAAAGGAAGAGGTGAAGGCGGCCTATTTTGACGGTGAAGACCATTGGCTCACCGCGTCCGAAGCCCTGCGCCTCGGTTTCATAGACGGCATTTACGATGCGGAGCCTGTGCCGGAGGACAGCACCCCGGAACAGATTTACACTTTATTCAATAACCGGCTCGTCGAGCCACAAAAAGACAAGTACAAAATGAATCTTGAAGACATCAGGAAGCACCCCTCGTTCAAGGACTGCAAGAGCGAGGAAGAAGTGATTGCCCAGGCCCAGGCCTATGCGCAAGAAGCAGGTCGTGCCGGCAGTCTGGCAGAAGAGAACGCCTCCCTGAAGGCGAGAGTGCAGGAGTTTGAGGACAAGGCGGCAGCTGATGAGGAAGCGGCACGGAAAGCCCTGCTTGATGCGGCCGAGGCCGACGGGCGCATCAATGCCGAGACACGCCCCATGTACGAGAACATCCTGAAATCAAGCCCCGAAGAAGGCAAGAAGGTATTGGCCTCACTGGCCCCGAAGCGCAAGGTCATGGAGGACATCAAGGTGGAGCCGGGCGGAGAGAGCCCCTGGAACAAGCGTATGCGAGAAATCAAGGACAAACTTAACAAGTAAGAGACATGGCAATAGTAGTAAAAAACACCAATTACAGCGGTGAGGTACTGGAGCAGCTTCTGACGCTCGCCGCCACCGGCAACGAAATTGTCGAGAAAGGGCTGATTATGGTCATTCCCGGCGTGGAGAAGAAAATCAGCCTTCCCCGTCTGCGAAGCGGAAAGATGCTGCAGAAGCGCAAGGAGAACCCAGGCGTGGAGGACTCGAAGGGCAACTTCAACTACGACGAGAAGAGCCTTGACCCGAAAGACTTCATGGCATTCACGGTATTCAATCCCCGTGCCTTCGAGCAGATTTGGCGCAAATGGCAGCCCAAGGGTAACCTTGTGTTTGCCGAATTGCCCCCTGAAGCCCAGAACGCACTCCTGGCCGAGCTTGCCAAGCAGGTGCAGTTCGAGCTGGGCGACCATTACATCAACGGGGAGTACGGCGATGACGATGACCACCTGTTCAACGGCATCCTCACCCAGATGACCAAGGACACGGAACTCATCATCGTGGACAGCGAGGAAGAAACCATGCTGGGCAAACTGAAAGCTGTGCGAAGCGCCATACCCAAGGCCATCCGCAACAATCCGAACCTGCGCATCATCATGAGCGTTGACGATTTCGACAAGTACGATGACGAACTGACCGAGCGCGAGGCCAAGAATGCAAGCGAAACAGACGTGAACGCACGCCGTTACAAGGGAATTACCATCGAGACGTTGGCCGCATGGCCTGACGATCTGATTGTGGCCACTCTGTGCTCGCCCGATTCCGACGGCAACCTCTTCGCCGCCGTCAACCTGCAGGACGACGAGAACGTCATCCAGATAGACAAGATTTCAAACGCCAGCGAGCTGTATTTCTTCAAGATGCTGATGAAGGCGGACACCAACATCGCTTTCGGCGAGGAAATGGTGGTACTGGACAGCCGTGACACTCCCGTCTTCAAGCCGGCGGCCAAGACGATTTCGGCCGACCCGAATACGGTGACCATTCCGGCGGAGGGTGGAAGCAAGGATGTGACCATAACGGCCAGCGGTGAATATACCGTGGGAGCGGCCCCGTCCGGATTTGACGTTGAAGAAACGGAAACTGGCGTGACCATCTCGGCGGAAGCTAATGACACCGGAAGTGAAAAAAGCGGTACCCTGACCATTACGTTGAATTCTGACAGTAGCAAGACGGCCAAAGTGACAATCACGCAAGCCAAACAGGAGGAATAACGCATGGCACAGTTGAAACGTTTGGTATTGCACTGTACGGCCACCCCTGAAGGCCGCGAGGTGAGCGCGGCGGACATCCGCCACTGGCACACCGACCCGGTGAGCAAGGGTGGTAGAGGCTGGAAGCAGGTCGGCTATACCGACATGATACACCTGGACGGAAAGGTGGAACGCCTGGTGGACAACAACGAGGACGCACAGGTAGACCCCTGGGAGATTACCAACGGGGCAAAAGGGTACAACTCCACATCCCGGCACGTTGTGTACGTCGGCGGCGTTGCCGCTGACGGCAAGACCCCCAAGGACACCCGTACACCAGCGCAGAAGCAAGCGATGGAAGCCTATGTGAAAGACTTTCACCGGCGTTTCCCCTCCATCCCGGTTGTTGGGCACAATCAATTGGCCGCGAAAGCCTGTCCTTCGTTTGACGTACAGGCATGGCTGAAAGAAATAGGCATAAACAAATAAACGAGAAACAAATGAAAAGACTGATTTTATTTTTTGCGCTGACGCTCGGAATTGTGTCAGCCTCGTTCGCCCAGACGGGTGATGTTTCCACAAGTATGGACTATGACAGTATGATTGCCACCTTTGCCGGATTCGCCGGCTGCGTGGTGTTGCTGACGGAAGGCATCAAGGCCTTGTTCCCGAAAATGGAAGGACTGGTAACGCAGATAATAAGCTGGACGGTCGGCTTGGCGGCAGCCATGCTGTTGTGGTGGCTGGACGCAGGATTTGTGGCTGATGTGGAATGGTATATCGCCCTGCTTTACGGTCTCGGTGCCTCGCTTGTGGCGAACGGCATCTCCGACACGGGGTTGGTGCAATGGCTTATAGGATTGATAGCCAAGAAATCCGAGTCAAAAGCATAAGCGAGACATAAAACAAGTAATCTCATGGAACTCAGTGAAATTCTCAATTTCGTACTGGGTGGCTCCCTTCTGGCTACCGTGATTGGCATTGTGACGCTTCGTGCGACGGTGCGCAAGGCCAACGCGGAAGCCGAGAAGGCGAAGGCGGACGCCGAAACGGTGCGGATTGACAACGCTGAGCACGCCACCCGGATACTTGTGGACAACATCGTTGAACCCTTAAAGGACGAACTCAATGCGACGAGGAAAGACCTTCAGGCGACGAAACGCGAGATGGCACGCCTTCGCAAGGCCATTGACACTGCCAATTCTTGCAAGCATCATGACGATTGCCCTGTGCTTCGCGGGGTGCGCGAGCACCCGAAAGACAGCGCGGGAAACGGCACGGACGGAAACGGCGACGGGCCGGGCGGACAGCATGAGGAGCGAAGTCCGCCTGGTGCGGACGGAGACGGTACCGAAGTCGGAGGTGAGGCTGGCGATACCGGCTGACAGCCTCCTGAGGCTTCCTCCGCAGGCGCAGTACAGCGGCAAGAGCGGGCAGGCCAATGTTTCGGTGAGCCGCGACAGGGACGTGATAACAGTGTATGCGAGCTGCGACAGCCTGCAGCTCCTGGTGGAATACTACGAGCGGACATCCTCCGTGTGGAAGGAACGCTACGAGGAGATGGCCGGTCTGTACGAAGAGGAAATAAAACAGCGTTCGAACCCCGTTAAAATCTTTTTCTACGGTTTCGGGGCTGGAATACTGGCAGGGATTTTAATCACAATATTCATCCAAAAACGAAAGAAAGATGGCAACTAAGAAATTCATATACGGCATAGCCGTTGTAAAGTTCAACAGCAAGGAAATCGGCTACATCGAGAAGGGCAGCTGGGACTGGGGCGGCACGAAGCCTGAGCCTATTGACGTTGATGCCGAGCAGGTGACGGACGCTCCGGTGCTGACGATAATAAGCAAGAACGGTACGATAGCGCCGACATTCAACCTCATCCAGCTGGACTACGAGAACATGCAGGCCGTGCTTGGCGGCACGCTGGTGGGCAGCGCGGGCAGCTACACCGGCTGGAAAGCCCCGACCGACCTCGTGGAGTTGCGCGGCCCTTGGGAAATCCAGTTCGTGAGCGGGCAGACGATGAAGATACCGAACGGCACCATCCTTGCGAACCTGGGTGGCAAGCTGACGCTGACGGAGGTGTCGAAGATAGAATGCCAGCTGAAGGTGAACAAACCGGAAGAGCCGGACACAGCTACATACGAGGTAAACAACACCGCAGGCGAATAACTTTATGGACGCTAAGACTGCACGCATGATAGAGGCCGAGGGGGCGGCCGCGCTGCTTGACGGCGGCGTGTCCGTCCCCTTGAAGGAAGTACGCATACCGTTCCGGAAGAAGCCGCTACGGCTGCGCGCCGTGATGCGGCGGCCGCGCCTGGGCGGGCTGATAAGGCTGTCGAGGGTGTACCTGCGCCTGGGCGTGACTGCGGCGGAGATGGAGAAATTTACCAAGGAGGAGGAGATGGCCTTCATCGCGGCCCACGGCAAGGACTTGAGCCTGATGGTGGCTTACACCCTGTGCCGCGGATGGCTATGGCGGAAGCTGCTTGTGCGGCCCACGGCATGGTGGATAAGGAACATGATGGAGCAGCGGTACCTCATGGCGTGCATGCGGAAGTTCGTGCTGCTGCTTGGTACGGACCCTTTTACGAGTATTATCAGGTCGGCGGAGCGGACGAACCCGATGAAGCCGAGGCTGAGCCGAAGAAGGAAGGGGAGTTAAAGACGGTGTACGAGCCGTCCCATAGCCCCTTCGGGTTTGTATGGCAGATAGCGGCGGCGACGGGCTGGAGCGTGGGCTACATCCTTGAGGGCGTGAACTACCAGGCGCTGATAATGATGCTGGCGGACGCGCCGCGCTACGTGCGCAAAAAAGACGGCGGCAAGAGCGCGGAGGACGAGGCGAACGAAATAGTAGGATTTTTCCAGAGTAACCTGAAGAAGTGAAGAATTAAGAGTTAAGCCCAATGGGCCGAATACGACGAAGCGAGAAAGACTATGGCAAAACCTGTAGAGATAGAGATACTGTTGAAAGACCGCATGAGTGCGGGGCTGGAGACCACGCAGCACAAGCTGGACGCGCTGATGGGCAAGGCATCCGGCACGGACGAGCGCGTGCGTATCCTCAGCACGGCCATAGCCGCACTTAATACGCAGCTCGCCGAAATGAAGAAAACCGCCGAGACTGCCGTTCCCGACCTCGACCAAAGCAAGAACATCTCGGCCATGGAAGCCCTGAAATCGAAGATAAAGGAGCTTCAGGAACAGCTGCGGCAGCTTGACGAGACGGCGGAGAATACGGACACCGTCCCGGCCGGTGCGACACAAGCCGGCCGACAATACAACGGGCTGCACATGAGCGTCCAGCAGATAGCGAGGGAACTCCCTGCGGCCACTATGGGACTAAATATGTTCTTTCTGGCCATAAGCAACAACCTACCCGTATTGACAGACGAGATAAAGCGCGCCAAGGCGGCCAACGAGGAACTGAAGGCCTCAGGCCAAAGTACTGTACCGGTATGGCGGCAGCTCATATCGTCAATATTCTCATGGCAGACCGCCCTGATGGTGGCCATTACCGTGCTGTCCATGTACGGTAAGGAGATTGCAAGCTGGGTGGGCAGCCTGTTCAAGTCAAAGGACGCCTTGGAGGAAACACGGCGCGAGCAGGAGAGGCTGAACAAGTCGATGGCCAACGCAAGGACATCCGCAGCAAAGGAGACGGCGGGGCTTCGCGTACTCTACGCCATGACCCAGAACGCCAACGCATCGATGCGTGACAGGACGGCGGCGGTCAAGGAACTGCAGTCGCAGTACCCGGCTTATTTCGGAAGCCTGTCACAGGAGGCCATATTGGCGGGCAACGCCTCCGCCGCGTACCGCCAGTTGACGCAAGACATCATGTCCGCCGCCTATGCGAGGGCTTATCAGGAACGGTTGGAAGACCTCGCGTCAAAGAACGTGGACGAGCTGCGCGGCTCGCAGGCCGACTACAACTATATGTCAAGGAACAAGAAGGCGTACGACGATGCGGTAGCGTACATGAACAGCGCACAAGGCAAGGCGGACCGCAACCAATATGCCTTCTCCAAGACTGATGCCCATACGAGGGCGCAGTCCGGCGTGGCGATAGACCCCGAGGCCATCGAACGGTATGAAAAATACGCAAAAGTTATCGATGACTTCGAGACGCGGCGTGAGCGCTGGCGTCACCATAACGAGAACTACAAGCGCAACGAGGCCACCATGCAGGACTATGAAGATGAAATTCTGAAACGCCAGTCCGCAGTGGAAAAGACCACGCAGGGCGCATCCTACGAGCAGGAAAGGAAGGAAGCGGCGCGTGAGGCCGAGAGACGCGCAAAAGAAGAAGAGCGTATCGGCAAGGAACGCCTGAAGGCCCGTGAAGACCTTGACAAGGACTTGCTCGCCCTGCAGCGTCAGAACCAGGACGACGAGACAGCCCTGATGCAAGACGGCACGCAGAAGAAACTGGCCGAAATCGACAACGACTATAAACAACGCATTGCAGAGATAGACAGGCAAGAGACCGAGTTCAGGAAAAAGAACAAGGAGGCCGGACTTGTCGGGCTTGGTGCGGACGGTCTGACGGACGAGCAGGCGGATGCGCTGCAGAAGGCGCGCGACAACGCCGCAAAGGAACAGGAGCACAAGACACAGGAGGTGTACGCTTCGGAGGCACGGGCCATGCGGAACTACCTCAAGGAATATGGCACCTATCAGCAGCAGAAGCTGGCCATCGCAGAGGAATACGCGGAAAAGATAAGGAACGCACAGAATGAGGGCGAGCGCCTGTCGCTCGTCGCCGGCCGTGACCGCGCCCTGCAGCAGGTGGAGATAAACGCCGTCAGGCAGCAGGTTGACTGGGGCAGCGTGTTCGGGGACTTCGGCACGATGTTCAAAGACCAGCTGCAACCGACGATAGACCGTTTGCGCCGCATGGCTCAAAGTGACACGTTCAGACAGTCGAGCCTTGAGGAGCAGCAAATCCTTTATTCCCTGATAGAGAAACTGGAGCGCTCCGGCACGGCATGGGACAGCGACATATTCAAACGTGTGTCCGACGACCTGTCGGCATACCAGGAGGCGATGGGCAGATACTCCAAGGCCGTAGATGCTGCACGCGCCGCCGAAGAAAACCTCGTAAAAGCTGAAAAAGAGCTTGAAACCGCACGCAATGAAAACCGCGGCGAGGAGGGCATACGCTCCGCGCAAGAAAACGTAGACAAGGCACACGAGGCATTTGACGCCGCTTCCGAGGACGTGCGGATTTTCGGCGGGCAGGTACAGGAGACCACGGCCGCCCTCAACTCGTCCGCTACGGAGGCGAAGGCGATGTTCGACAATCTCGGCGAGGGCTTGCGCGGCCTGACTTCTGGAAACCTGCAAGGCATAGGCCAAGGCTTGATGAAGCTTGACGGCCTTTTCGGCGACAACAAGCTGACGGCCCAGGCCGGCAATGCCTTGGCAAAAGGTTTCCAGTCGCTCCTCGGCAAGGACAGCGAGGCTGCCAAGACCCTCACTGCAGCACTTGGCGACAGCGGGCTTGCCGGAGAAATCATATCGGCAGTGCTCGGACTGCTCGACATGCTGGCGCAGGACGGCATCGGCGGAATAGTGTCAAGCCTCATGGACACTGTGCTTGGCTCTGTCAGCGGCGTGCTTGACGACGTGCTTAGCGGCGGCATAATAACCAAGCCCATGCAGTCAGTCGTCAACGGCGTGGGGAACATCCTCGACTCCCTTACGTTCGGCGGCCTCGGCTCGTGGCTCGGCGGCAACGACAAGGAGGTGATGGAGACGGTGAACCGCCTGACGGAGAGCAACGAGTACCTGCGCGAGAGCATAGACAGCCTTGCAGAGCGCATAGGGCAAGGTGACAACACGAACGCCGAGAGCATAGACTATTACAACGACGCGCGGAAAGCGGAGCTTGAGTGGGAGGAGAACCAGCGGAACATCATCAAGGGATTGGCGTCAGCCTGGACGAACAGCGGCTATGGCTTCCTCGGTTTGGGCGGCAAAGGCAGCTTCAACAAGCACTCGCCGGGCAGCGGCTGGGAGGGCTGGGACGCCTTCACGGAGACGCTCAGGAAAAACGGCTTCAACATAACGGTGGACAGCACGGGCGACCTGTGGAACCTGACGCCGGAGCAGATGGAGCTGCTAAGGGACTCGAATCCGAAGGAATGGCAAAAGCTGTTCAGCGGCGACGGCCACAAGAACCCGAAAAGTGCGGTGGAGGAATACATAGAGCGCGCGGGGACGCTGGAGGAGCTGACGGACGCGCTGAACGAGAAGCTGACGGGCTACACGTGGGACGGCTTCTTGGAGAAGTACAAGGAGATGGTGAGGAGCGCTGAGGACATAACGGAGGAACTCGGCGACTTTATAAATGAGACTGTGACGGACGCGCTTATAGAGAGTTTCGTGAACGAGGAGCTGAAGGACGACATCAAGGAGCTGTACGAATACATAGCAGACGCTGCGGCCGACGGTATAAGCGAGGAGGAGAAGGCACGTATAGAGGCGATGAACTCGGCGATAGCGGACAAGGCGGAATCATGGCGCGAGGCCATGACGGACTCCGGCATGATAGACCCAGGAAGCTACGGTACGTCGCAGAGCGGCAGGGCCGGGGCGTACACGGCGATGAGCCAGGAGCAGGGCACGAAATTAGAGGGGCTATGGACGACGAGTGCGATGCACCTGTCGAGCATGGACGAGAAGATGCAGGATGTAAGTGCGCAGATGGGCACTGCTGTGGACAGCCTGCGGCGGATAGAGGAGAACACGGGCAACAGCGCGAAGCACCTCGGCGAGATAAAGGATGACATCAAGAAGATAATCAGGGACGGACTTAAAATGAAGTGACTATGGCAATGGACGCGATACTCTCAGGCAAGGTGCTCATCAACGGCACGGACATCTGGAAGGCATACGGCGCTTTCCTGGTGGAGAAGAAACGTGGCGACCGTAACAACCTGAAGGCCATCATGGCCCCGGCGAAGACCAAGGCCCACGTGGCGGTTGACATCCGGGAGGAGGACGGCGAGAAATACTCGTCCGTGCTGGACGTGAGGAACCAGGCACGGGACGTGAAACTGTACTTCGCCCTGTACGCGGACACGCGGGATGCCTGGCTGTCGCAGTACAAGGCGTTCATCGCTTTTTTGAAGCAGGGAGAGGACGGGTGGCTGGACATCCGCTTTCCCGACCTCGACATGACGCTGCACGTGTTCTACAAGGACGGCAGCGACTACGAACCCCTGACCTACCTCTGGCAGGCAGGCAAGCAGGCCAGCCGGTTCACGGTGATTTTCCGCGAGCCGAAGCCGGGGATATAGTCCCACCAGACCTTCTCAAGTGGGGAGGCATTGGAACGAGGCGGGAACATCATTATAACACGATTATAACGGCATCATGATAACAATCTACGGCAAAGGCGGGACGGTGAAGATAGAGGCTCCCTGCAACGACAACTCGACGCAGACGCACGAACTGCAGGGCGACAACGTGCTTACGCTGTCGTTCACGTTGTACGCCTATGTCGCCTTGGAGGTTGGCGACTACGCCGACTTCATGGGCGGGCGTTACTGGCTCATGGAGGCGTACCGCCCCGAGCAGGCGTCCACCATGGAATGGAAGTACAACGTGAAGATGTACGGCCTTGAGAACCTTGCCAACCGCTTCCTCGTGCTCAACCAGACCGACGGCGGCGACGAGGCCGTGTTCACGCTTACCGCCCCGGCGTCCGAGCACATGAAGGTGATAATCGACAGCATCAACGCGGGCATGGACGGCGCGGTGGAGCTGAAGCCTGGCGAAGTCGTGGAGACGGACTACATCGTCATGGACTACGACGGCACGTACTGCGGCGACGCCCTGAAGGCCTTGGCGGAAAAGGCCGGCGCCAAGGTCGAATGGTGGTTCGACGGCATGTACGCCAACCTCTGCCGCTGCGAGCGCGGCGAGGAGGTGACGCTGGGCTACGGCAAGGGCCTCACATCCCTAAACTGTGACAAGGCCGACAACGCCAAGTTCTACACCAGGCTGTACCCCAAGGGCAGCACGAAGAACATCGACCCGGAGAAATACGGCCACACGAGATTGCAGCTGCCCGGCGGCGTAAAGCACGTGGACGTGAACGTGGAGAAATACGGCGTATGGCACCGCTTCGAGGAGGCCGCGTTCAAGGACATATACCCCAGGTACACGGGCACGGTAAGCTCCGTGCGCAGCGAGGAGCGCAAGAACGACGACGGCACGCCGTACACGGTGTGGTTCTTTAAGGACGAAACCCTTCCGTTCGACCCCAACGGATATGAAATCGGCGGCAAGGTCAAGCGCGTGTCGTTCCAGGAAGGCTCGGACCTTGCCGGACTTGGGACGGAGGAAGACGGCACGTACTACTTCGAGGCCAACTTCGACAGTTCGGCGCACGAATGGGAAATCATCACCGTCTGGCCCTACGGGGACGGCACGCAGCTGCCCAACACCTCCCTGTGCCCCAAGCCGGGCGACAAATACATACCGTGGAACTTCCGCATGCCGGACGAATACTATCCGCTGGCGGAACAGGAATTCAAGGAGGCGGTGGACGCTTTCAACGCGGACAACGCCGTGGACGTGGGCCGCTACAAGGGGCCGACCGACCACGTATATGTCGAGGAGAACGGCGTGGAGTTGTACCTCGGCCGCCGCGTCAGGCTGGAGAGTGCGCAGTATTTCCCGGAGACGGGCTTCCGCTCGAGCCGCATTACGAAAATCACGAGGAAGGTCAACATGCCCTCGCAGGCCGACATCGAAATCTGCGACGCCGTGTCGCGCGGCACGTTCGAAGCCGTCGGAGACGACATCGACGACGCCCGGAACATTATACGCGAGGCCACAATGTCCTTCCCCGACATCGTCAGAACCGGCGACCGCACATCCCCTTCCGACAGCAACGTGTTCTCCGCCCTGCGCTCGCTGTCCACGCTGCTGCGCAAGGACAAGGCGGACTCCACGCGCTTCCTGCTGTCGCTGCTGGGCGGCGCCGTGTTCGGAAGCGACGGCTTCGCCCAGGGCATGTCGGGCTTCGGCGCGCGGATTGACGAGGACGGCAACGGGGAGATGGAGAGCCTGACGGTGAGGCGGGAGCTGATTGTGCCGCTGCTAAGCTATAACCGCGTTGACATCAAGGTGGGCGACAAGTGGCGCGCGCCGGGCGGCGGCGTCATCGCCAGCGTTGACACGGAGGCCAAGCGGTGCACGCTGCGGCTGGCCGAGGGCGAGATAGGGGCCGTGGCCGTGGACGACATCTGCATGGGCATATTCCACTCGGAGGTGAGCGCGGACAACGCCACGGAGGACTACGACGACGGCAAGGGCAACCGCAAGTTCGCGGGCTTCACGACGGTGTACTTCACCATAACCGGCGTGGAGGGCGAGCGCAACGAGGCGTTTACCTACCAGCTGCGCACGGCCGAGGAGGGGCACTGGACGGGGCAGGCAGAGCCGTTTGAGGAGATGCAGTTCGTATGCTACGGCTCGTTCAGCAACGAGGCGCGGCAGACGTCGGTGTACGAGACGAGGACGTACACGCGTATGCTGTGGAAGCAGAACACGTGGGAAATATCGAAGGCGAACATCGCCTTGCAGTACGGCGACCTAAGCAACCTCTCGGTGTTCGAGATGCAGATGCAGGGCTACTCGATGTACCTCAACTCGGTGTACTTCACGGGCGAGATAACGCAGGTGAAGCCCGACGGCACGCCCGTCCGCACGGCCAACGACCGTGGCGCGTGGCAACAAGGGCACTACGACTACTACGACCGCGTCTCGCACGGCGGCTGCCTGTGGGCGGCACCGACACGGAGCCAGCCGACGGCAACGCCGCGTGGCTGAAGCAGGTTGACAAGGGCGCGCAGGGCGATAAGGGCGATACCGGAGCACAGGGTGAGAAAGGCGATACCGGCGAGCAGGGACCACAAGGTGAGAAAGGAGAAAAGGGTGACAAAGGCGAGCAGGGACCACAAGGCGAAAAAGGCGAGCAAGGCTTGCAGGGCGAGCAGGGACCACAAGGTGAGAAAGGACAAAAAGGTGACACCGGCGCGAAGGGTGACAAGGGAGACCAAGGCGACAAGGGCGACAAGGGCGAAAAGGGAGACACCGGCGCGGACGGCACGTCGCCCGTGATGCTCGGACAGTGGAAGACGGGGACGCACGTGCCATACCTCGGCATGGTGCGCATGGGCGGCTCCACGTGGGCGTGCACCGCGGCTTCAGGCACTGACAACCCACCGCTGTGGACGCTGACCGACGCCGAGGGCAACCGCCTGACCGACCCGCAAGGCTACTACCTGCTGACCGGCGAGGAGAACACGGCCGAGTATCAGCTCGTGGCCGAGGACGGGCAGAAGGGCCAAGACGGGCAGAAGGGCGACCCGGGAGCGGACGGCAAGGGCATCAAGACGGTGACGAACTACTACGCCGTGTCGGCATCGGGCACGCAAGCCCCGACGCAGTGGCAGACCACGCCGCCCGCCACCGACGAGACCAGCCGCTACCTGTGGCACTACTCCGTCACCACGTACACCGACGGCACCACAGCGGAAACGCCCAAGGCCGTAATCTGCGTGCACGGCGTAAACGGCGAGGACGGTATCAACGGCTGCGCCATAAGGGAGAGCGAGTGGGCCGAGGGCGTGGACTACCGCAACGACGAGGGGCTGGCCTCCACCCCGGACGGCGCGCGCTACCTCGACATAGTGCTCGTGCGCAACGACGCGGCCACGACCGGCTGGGACGCCTACCGGTGCAAGACGTCGCACACGTCGGCGGCCTCATTGACCTACGCCAACGGCGACTATTGGCAGAAGTTCGACGCCAACATAGGCGCGATATTCACGAGCCTTATCATCGCCAAGAACGCCAAGATACGCTTCCTGCAAGGCAACCAAATCACCGTGGAAAAGCCCGACGGCACGGTGACGGCCGGCATGTCGGGCTCGCAGGACGGCCTGAAGACGCGCTTCTGGGCGGGCTCGGCCACGCCCGACGCCGCACCCTTCCGAGTGGACGAGAGCGGCAAGCTCACGGCGAGCGACGCCGAGGTGACGGGCATAATCCATTCCGCACTGACGTACTCCTCCGTGAAGTTCATTTTTATGGCGAAGGGCGATTACACGATAGACCCCTCGGCGGAGGCATTCAACACGCTTTTCGTCTCCACCTCGGTAAGCCTGTATATCACATTGCCCGACGCGCTCAAATACGAGGGAATGGAGCTGAACATATACCAAAATGCAATATCAAGGATGGAACTTGGAACTGTTGTAATCAAGACGGCGGCAAGCTCACAAGAAATCTATTTTTCGACGACGGCCGCCCTTATAAACGGAGTAACGGTGCAGGCCGTGAGCACGATTGGGCTCAATGTCGACAGCCTGCGCTTAGTTCCTAATATAATGGTAAAGCTTGTGGCTGTGGGCGGCAATTGGTACGTAATAAGCGGAGTGGTGACAGGAGAATAAGAATTGAAAAATAAACTTCAACAACATAAAAAATAAAAAGAAAGGAAACAAATTATGTCAGACGTAAAAGAAAAAGACTTGCCAAAAAAGAACGACGCGGCCTACATCCGCGCATTGGACTCTAACGGCAACCCCGTACTAATATCGAAAGCCGACCTTGCACAAGTTGCGGCGGAACTAATGCCTGTGGCGACCGTTG
>ENA-ORSA01001338-ORSA01001338.1-human-gut-metagenome-genome-assembly--contig:-NODE-1338-length-20941-cov-3.393134_pt1 | contig 20941 bp, 17 predicted proteins | sample MGYA00242179_ERZ509142 | MGnify/ENA primary metagenome ERZ509142 (study PRJEB26280, sample SAMEA2338659) | human gut metagenome | biome: human gut; feature: human-associated habitat; material: faeces... | reverse complement strand
ACGAGGACTGCGCCATCCACAAAAGTGTCGGTCAGTACGTGGATCGCTCCGCCCGCAAGAAGGCAACCGCCAAAACGTGCTACACCCGCGCAGCCGGGCTGTTTGTGCCGCAGCCGCTTCTTGCAGATGGCACTCCGATGTGGCATGAATGCCTGAAAGCAGACTATAAGAGTAAGCAGCTGTTTGTGCCGTATTCAGAACAGCTTTTCACAGATCCAGAGACGGCAGTGCTGTACTTACATAATTATCTGAGAGAATTGTCCTTATAAATTACAGCACCCGTCCACGCTCTCTTATCTCCCGGATCACGTGTCCCATCCGTTTTCTCCGGACTGCCTGTTCTTTCGCCCTCTCCCGTGCAAGCAGCGCCCGGATGAACGCAAAGGTTCTCTCCTCGCCCTGCTCTTTCAGCATCGTGAGGAGATATTCCAGCTGGTACTTTGTCCTCGGGTGCATCACGACAAAATCTCTGCCTCTTTCAAAGTATTCCCACGCACACGCATCCGTGTAATCTTTTCCCTTATAAACCTTCGACGCGGCAATCCGGTCCATTACCATCTCGATCAGGTAGCGAAGGGGCATTTTATTGCCGACAAGCCCCCAGGACTTGTCCGGTGCAAAATCGATCCAGTATTCGAAATGATGTTTGTTGCGTCCCTTGTGGTGCAGCCATGCCGCCGAATAGCCCTTTTCTTCTTTTTCCGCCGCATTTGGGCTGCGGTTTCCCTGATAATATTTAACGCCGGTCGCAAATTCCTCCCAGGAATACTTGGAGAGGTCGTGCAGAAGTCCCTGGCGATACAGCCCTACCGCAAAGCAGTTTTTCATGACCTCGCATTTATGTTTCGTGATCGTCAAAAAATGATGATACGCATTGTAAATATAATTCATTTTCCTACCTCTTTCCCCTTTTCTTTCCTCCTATTTTACCCCCCGTATTCTGGTTTGACAACCCCACTTTCTTTCGCGGCTTTCTGGAAAATACCCGTTACTGGGCACACATGTGTATACAGTAACAAATGCCCTTATTTTCCACAAAAATTTAACTATTTTTAAATGTCTGAATTTCCAGAAATTTTATGCGAAAACGTTTGACATCAATATGAAACTATGCTATTCTTGGAACAGGTCGTAAATCCATGCGGCCATCACTATTTTTTATATTTTTTTTGGAGGTATCATATGAACAGAGGTACTGTAAAGTGGTTCAACAACCAGAAAGGTTACGGATTTATCTGCGACGAGCAGGGCAACGATGTATTCGTTCACTACTCCGGACTGAACATGGAAGGCTTCAAGTCTCTTGAGGAAGGCGCTCAGGTAGAGTTCGAAGTTGTTAACGGTGCTAAGGGACCGCAGGCTACTAACGTAACCAAGCTTTAATCATCAACTTTCCAGTGTACCTGTTTTCCAAATATGTTTGATATATATTTTGCGAATACGTTATATTGATCTAAGTAAAGTGATTATAAAAAGGGATACCGCTTCGGCAGTATCCCTTTTTTCGTTACTGCTCACACATGTGTGAACAGTTACCTTTTTTTCTGTCCTGCCATGCGGAACATATCCAAATATCCTTTTTCCGCACAGCAGCCATATCTATTATCTCATTTCTTTTTACTTCTTAGCTTTCTCGTACAGTTTTTTCAGCTCATCCACACTAAATTCATAGTGCTTGTTGCAGAACTGGCAGTTGACTTCGATGCTCTTGCCCTCGTCGATCATCTCCTGCAGCTCCCTGCCGCCGATGCTGATCAGCGCCTTTTCTACACGGCTCTTGGTGCAGTTGCAGGTAAACTGAATCGGCATCTTATCCAGAATCTCCAGACCAAATTGTCCTAAAATCAGCTCCAGAATGTCCTCCGGGGTCATTCCCTTATTTAACATCGTCGTCACCGGCTCCAGCTCACCGATCGTCTTTTCAAGTGCCGCGATCGTCGCCTCCTCTGCTCCCGGAAGAAGCTGGATGATAAATCCGCCTGCCTGGCGCACCGTATTTTCTTTATTCATCAGAACACCCAGTGCCACGGAGGACGGAGTCTGCTCGGAGGTCGCATAGTAATAAGTCAGATCTTCCGCAATCTCACCCGTTACCAGGATCGTCTGTCCCACATACGGCTCTTTCAAACCGATATCCTGGATTACGCTCAAGACGCCGACTCCCAGCGCACCGCCCACATCCAGCTTGCCCTTCGCATTTGGCGGCAGCATTACCTCCGGGTGGAACGCGTAGCCCTTGACATTGCCGTTCTTATCAGCTGTCACCGTCAGACCGCCGATCGGACCATCGCCCTCGACCCGGATGGTTAAAAGATCACTGTCCGCTTTCATCATCGATCCCATCATGACCCCTGCCGTCATCAGGCGTCCCAGCGCTGCGGTCGCCACCGGGCTGGTATTGTGCGCCTGTCTGGCTTTCTCCACCAGATCGCGGGAAGTCGCCGCAAATGCGCGGATCTGACCATTCGCCGCCGTCGCACGGAGCATATAATCTCCGGTCTGTCCCGTTATTTCACCTGCTTTTATCTTTTCCATCATTTATACCTCTTTTCCATGTTCTCTCGCAACCACATAGATTCGGTCGCTCTCTTTTCGCGGCGCGTTCTTCGTAAATGCATCATACGCCGCCACAAATTCCATGCCCGCCTCTGTGAGCGCCTTTTTTATCTCGTCCAACGACCACGCGCGCTCAAAATGCGTCTCCTGATAGCGGCGGTATAAGTCATCCTCCTCGCGGATAAAGAGCGTCAAATCGTAGGAGTTAATTTTCTCCTCTTCATCATACTCATTTTCCCAGATGAAGCTCCCCTCGTCGCGCACCTCCGCGATCGTCTCACTTCCCATTGCCTGAAACTTTGCCTCCGTGTTCAGGTCAAAAATGAACATTCCCTTCGGATCCAGATAATTGTTGACCAGCGAAAATACGTGCGCCAGATCGTCATAATCCAGAATATAATTCAGCGAATCGCAGATACTCACGACCGCCCGGACCGTCCCGTACAATTCAAATTCGCGCATATCCTGCAATAAATACAAAATTGGCAGCCCGGATTCTGCCCGTTTTTCGATTGCTTCCTGCAGCATATCCTCCGAGACATCCACGCCGATCATATCATAGCCTTCCTTTGCCAGAAGCTCCGTCAGCGTGCCGGTTCCGCATCCCAGATCCAGCACCAGGCCATCGTTGATCCCATATTCCTTTAAAAGAGAAGTCAGGTACCCGCACCAGTCCTCATAGGGAATATTATCCATAAACATATCATATACTTCCGCAAAACTCGTGTAAGCGTCCATTTAGCCTCTCCTTCTATATTGCCGATGCAAAAATGACTGCCATGCACCGAAAGCTTTCCCCTACTGCACAATCACCTTCCGATGCCAGCACTCCCATCATAGCAATTTTTCGCCCTGTTTGCAAGAATAATTGAAAAAGCACGCGCAGATGACCATGAATGGAGTAATTGTTCACAGGTATGCACTTTTGGAACCGAACGTGCCGTAAGAAAACGTGGTGGCAGCAGGATTTTGTCGTATACACTAACTCTTGACGTTCCACGCAGAACTGACTATACTAGAGCGTATGAAAAATTTGACTGAAAAACAAAAACATTCCCCCATCAAAAGCCGCCGTTTTTACCGCCGGCAGATGTGGCTTCCGGCGCTGGTGCTGATCGCGTCCATCCTGCTCCTGGGGCAGAATGCCGGAGAGAATTCACACTCCCCGCGGCCGATAAACAGCCAGTGCAAGTTTGAAGATTTTTATAACCCGGCTCAGCCCTATGTCTCGGTGAACGCTCCTTCCTTATATTATACAGGGTGCGCTGCCTACGATGGAAAGAAAGAGACCGGATATTATTATTACTCTCTGGAAAATGGAACCTGCCATTTCTATCTGCTCGATCCGTCTTCTGGCTATCCAGAGCCGCCCGAACGCAAAGCACTTTCATTAAACGGGCGTTTGATCCGCCTGAACGAGGATACCTATGAATCGCTTCTCCAGACGATGGCGGACAGTCTCTCCTGGACGGTGAGCTCCCTGCGGAATATGACTTCTCCTTATATCATATCCGCTCTTCCGTATCCCGCCCTGACGCATGAGGTATTTCATCTATTAGCCGGATGGGCGTTTCTGATCGCCCTGGTGGATCTGATCTGGCTTTTTTACCATTCACTCCGGCACCGCCGGGAGCCGCTGCAGCTTTCCGGTGAGGCACAGCAGGGGCAGCAGGATTCTTCCAGTGAGCAGCCGCGCACTTTGATTTCCCACCGCAGGAAAAAACATTGACAGACGATTCGAGCCATGCCGCTTTCCCTGGCATAGGCCGAACCGTCTGTCTTTTTTTCGGCTGCTATTTCGTTTTTCTCTATTTCAGCTTATCAGATTATGCTTCTATCTGAATACACCGCGCCCAGTGTGTCCTTGAAAGTTGTACTGCCTCCGGTGACAGCGGCACATGGGCACACGCCTCTCTTCTCTTCGGACATCGCTCATAAAAGATACACTTCTCCCCACTGCCCGCTATCTTCTCTGGTGCATTCTGGACGGACCGCTCTTTTTCCTGATTTTCCAAAAGGTTCTCTTTCGTCTGTCCCCGCTCCGGTTTTTCCATCCGGCTGTCTCTCTCCGGCTCCGCACTCTGCTTTCCTGCCTCCGCATCCAGTTCCATTGTATCCCCGCCGATCGCCGCTTCCAGCAGAAGTTTCGTGTACGGATGCGCCGGATGCTCATAGATCTCTTCTGCCAGACCTTCTTCCACAATCACACCCTTGTAAATGACCATGACACGGCTGCAGAGCCCGCGCACGACGTTCAGATCGTGGGAAATAAAGAGGATGGTCATCTGCTTTTCGGCGTGCAGCTTCAAAAGCAGGTTCAAAATCTGGGACTGGACCGTCACATCAAGCGCCGAAACAGGCTCATCCGCGATCACCAGGCGCGGATCCATGAGAAGTGCCACGCCGATGCTGATGCGCTGTTTCTGACCGCCAGAAAGCTCTCTCGGATGGCGCGCCGCAAAGGACTCGTCCAGTCCGACATTTTCAAGCATTTCCTTCACAAGCTGCCTGCGCTCTGTGCGGTCCCTGATGCCGCGCAGGCGCAGCGGTTCTTCCAGAATCCATCCGATCGTCCGCGCCGGGTTGAGCGATCCCGCCGGATCCTGAAATACCATCTGCGGACGGACGCCGTCACGCACTTTCACCTCACCCGTATAATTGTCGTGAAGTCCCAGGATCGTCTTGCTGAGCGTCGATTTGCCGCAGCCGCTCTCGCCCACGATCCCCACAATCTCTCCCTCTCTTGCCGACAGGTTCAGATCGTGAATTACGTGTTTTTTTCCTTTTTTGCGAAACAGACCGCCACGCACATCGTAAAATACGTTCAAATCCGTCAGGCGCAGGATCTCCCCGCCGGAGCTTTCTCCTTTTTCTCCCTCCGGAATCGACGCCACCAGATGGCGCGTATATTCATGCTTCGGATGCAGAAGGACGTCTTCCGTCTGCCCTTCTTCCACGATCTCGCCCTTATAAACCACGATCACACGGCTGCAGAGCGCACGCACAACATTCAGATCATGGGAAATAAAGAGAATCGACGTTCCCTTGGTCCGGTGGATATTCCGCAGAAGCTCCAGGATCTGTGCCTGAACGACACAGTCTAACGCTGTCGTCGGCTCATCCGCAATCAGAAGACTCGGGGAATTGATCATCGCCTGCGCGATCATCACACGCTGGCGCATGCCGCCAGAAAGTTCATGCGGGTATTTACCGCACAGCCCCTCCGGGTCCGGCAGACCGACTTCTGAGAGTGCCTGCACCACCCGTTCATGGATCTCCGCATTTCCGAGTTTCGTATGGATCCGCAGGCTTTCCCCGACCTGCCGTTCGATTTTCAATACCGGATTTAAGGAGGTCATCGGCTCCTGAAAGACCATCGCCATTTTGCTGCCGCATAGCTGTCTCCGCTTTTCCGGTTTCATGGTCACCAGATCTTCTCCCTGAAAACAGAGCGATCCGGAAGCAATCTCGGCGTCCTTCGGAAGCAGCCCCATCAGAGCAAGCGCACTCATGGATTTTCCTGACCCTGACTCGCCGACTACTCCGACGATCTCGCCTTTTCCGATCGAAAAGCTGATGCCCTTGACTGCCTCAAAGGTCGAATTTCCTTCTGGAAAACGGATCGACAGATTTTTTATCTCAACCAATGGTTCCATCTTTTCGCCTCCTTACTGCTGCATCGAGCGCAGCCCCTCGCTCACCATGCTGAATCCCAGAATAATCAGGATGATCGTCACGCCCGGTCCGATCGCGTACCACGGCGCATTGAACAGGTACGACTGCGCTTCGTAAAGCATTCTCCCGAGACTCGGCTCCGGCGGCTGGATTCCCAGATAACTCATACTCGCCTCCGCCAGCACCGCATTGTTAAATCCGATCGCCGCCGCCGTCAAAAGGCTGACCGCCGCATTTGGCAGAATATGGGCGAAAATAATCCGGATATGCCCTGCGCCAAGGATCCGCGCACTCTTGACAAAATCCAGTTCCCGGCACCGTATCACCTCACTGCGGACGATCCGGGCAAAACTCGGGATAAAAAGGATTCCCAGCGCCAGAATGATGTTGTAGCTTCCCGGCTTCGTCAGGCTGATGAAGATAAGCGCCAGAAGAATGCTCGGAAACGATAAAAGGATATCATTGAAACGCATGATCAGGTTATCGAAAAAGCCGCCGAAATAGCCGGTCAGCGCACCGACGATCGTGCCAAACACACACCCGATCAGAACCGTGCAGACTGCCACAAAAAAGGTGCTGCCGCTTCCCGCCATCACACGGCTCAAAATATCGCGCCCGAAGTTGTCCGTTCCCAGCGGGTGTGCTGCACACGGCGCCAGATTGACTGCCATGGAGTCCATCGTCGTCGTCCCATACGGCGTCCAGAACTGTCCGATCAGGGCAACTGCCAGAAAGAACAGCGTGATCGCGCCCCCTATCATCAGATTATAATTCTTTCGTTTCATTCGTCTTCCCTCTATTCTTCCGCCGTCCGGACTCTCGGATCCAAAACCTGATAAATCATATCAACCGCAAAATTGATAAGTACGACCACCGATGTGATATACAGCACGATCGCCTGCACAACCGGATAATCGCGGTTGGAGATCGAGCTGATCAGAAGTCTTCCGATTCCCGGCACGCTGAACACCTGCTCCGCCACGATGCTGCCGGCAAGGATCTCCGCGATTACCATCGCAAAGAACGTCACAACCGGAATCATCGCATTTTTCAGCACATGCCCGTACAATACCGCTGTTTCCGTATTGCCGCGGCTGTAGGCAGTCCGCACGTATTCCCGGTTCATCTCGGTCAGAATCGAGCTTCGCAGGAATTTCACCACCATCGCAATCTTCGGCAGCGCCACCGCGAGCGCCGGAAATAAAAGGTACTGTGCAGACTTTCCGAAATTTTCCGACGGTTCGATAAATTTACCCGGCTGGAACATATGAAGAATCAGTCCAAACACGTAGGTCAGGATCATGCCGAGAAAGAATGACGGCACCGCCATCAGAATCTGCGTCAGGCAGTTCGTCAGCGTATCGACCCATTTCCCGGCAAACCGGGCACTCAGGATTCCGAGTGGAACTGAAATCACCGTGATGATGAGCAGGGAAATGACTGCCAGAAGCACCGTGACCGGAAGCCGCTGTGCCAGAAGGGAGCGGACTGAGGTTCCCTCATACCGGTAGGACTCCCCGAAATCCCCCTGCATCGCATCGGTCACCCATCTTCCATACCGCTCCAGAAGTGGATCATTTAATCCCATCTCATCCCGCGCCCGCTCTAACTGCTCTTCCGTCGCGTCCTTTCCCAGCCTGGAAAGTGCCGCATCACCCGGAATCACAGAAAAAGCGGTAAACGTCAGGAAGGATATGACCAACAATGTGATAATGAGAGTTATCAGTTTTTTTATAAAGAATTTCATAATTCCCTCCTGCGTTTACCGCTTCTTATTCTGTTGTTATTTCCTGGTTACTGTTCACGGGCAGGCACTTTTGGAACCGAAAGTGCCGTAAGAAAACGTGGTAGCAACAGGAATTTGCTGGATTGTAACTGTATATTTTACTGCTCTACCTGATATAACAGGGACATATCCTCTGCTGCCGTCGGGTAGAAGGTGTAGCCGCCAAACTTCTTGCTGACTGCTACGAGATTCGCCGGATCTTCGATGTAAACGGCTGCCGCATCCTCTGCCAGGATCATCTGCGCCTTCTTGTAGTTTTCTACTTTTACATCGTCATCAACGGTTGTGTATGCTGTATTAAATACATCGTCGTACTCAGTGTTGGAGTAATGCATGAAGTTCTTCGCGTCGTCTGTCACATATTTCTTGAGCCAGTCGCTCGGTGCCAGCGTTCCGTCAAAACCGATGACGGTCGCCTGGAAGTTGCCTCCCTTGTATACATCCTGCAGCCAGGTGCTCCACTCAACCTGATTTAAGGTCACGTTGATGCCGACCTGGGACAGCTCATCCGCGATGATCTGCGCGCTGTCTACGTGCTGGCTGTATGAGCTCGGAACGGTGATTTCCAGATCAAAGCCATCTGCGTATCCGGCATCTGCCAGAAGCTCTTTTGCCTTCTCCGGATCGTAGCTGTATACGGTCTCTGCTTCCGGCTCATAGTATTTCGACATTGCCGGAATCATATGGGAGCCGATGATGTGGCTCTTTCCGCCGAAAATAAAGTTGTTGATCGCATCGCGGTCTACCGCATAGCAGAGTGCCTGACGCACCTCTGTCTTGGAAAGCGGCTCGTAAGCGCTGTTTAAGTACATCGCATGGACGAGGTTCATGCTTCCCTGTACGATGTTGTAATCATCGCCCAGTGTCTCCGCCTGTGCGGAGGTTAAATATTTCAGAATGTCGATGGTGCCTGCCTGCAGCTCTACAAATGCGGTGTCCACATCGGCAATAAATTTAAATTCCACGCTGTCCAGGCTCGGAACGCCCTCCTGCCAGTAGCCGTCATATTTTTCCAGCTCCAGGTTCTGTCCCGGTGTGTAGGAAACATATTTGAATGGGCCGGTACCGATCGGATTGCCTGCCGGGTCCTCATTGGACTGCGGAATGATGGCAATCGTCATCATCGGAAGAAACTCTGAATAACTTTCTTTCAGGTTTACAACCAGTGTCTTGTCATCCTGCACCTCTACACTATCTACAAGCGAAGAAAAAGCGGAGGATTCGCCCTGAATCTCCGCATAACGATCGATGGAATATTTGACATCTTCGATGGTAACCGGTGTGCCGTCATGGAATGTGATGCCATCTCTCAATGTGAAAGTATAAGTCTTTGCATCATCGGAAATGGTGTAATCGCTGGCAACAGCCGGAATAAATCCGCCATCGGAAGTAGGCTTTACAAGCCCTTCGTACAAATTGAAAACCACGTCTCTAGTTCCTGCGTCCGTATCTACATGGGGGTCAAGACTAGCCAGGTCCTGCGTCATGCCATATACAACGCTGCCGCCTGGTACTGGTGTTCCTTCTGAAAGAGTATTACTGGTCTCTGCTTCGCTGGACTCGCCAGCTGCTTCTGAGGTGCCTTCTGCTGTCTTGCTGCCTCCGCATGCACAGAGTGAAGCAGATAACAAAAGTGCCATTACGCCTGAAAGAAGCTGTTTCTTTTTCATATCTTTGTCCTCTCGAATTCGTAATAATCTCTCATTATTAAATTGTCTTAGCCATTATAGCAGATTTTCATAGAAAATCAACTTTTCCAGCATAATTTAGGACTTTCTCACTATCTTTCAGGATGTTTTTTGTTGAAATTTACGAATTGATCCGGCTCGAAACTGTCAAAAATAAAAACATCAAACTGTTTCCGGTGCCTGTTTAATTCGCCCTGGTTTTTAATCGTCCACGCCGCCATCTTACATTTGTAGAAATAGCGCAGCATTTCCACCGGAAGCGTGTTGCTGAACTGGCAGTTGTACGCAATGAAATCCGGTTTGCAAAATCCGTTCAGCATACAGTATGTAAGCATCTCCCGCACAATGACCGGCGTTTTCAATCCCTCGCCGCGGTGATTGGTCGCAAGCTGTCCGCGCAAAACATTTGGACGATGGCGCTTAAACCAGCCGAGTGCCAGCGGACTGAATGATTCGATGCAGTACTCACCCGGATAACGGTCTAAAAGCACCGCGCATTTCTCGCACAGCTCCCGGTGGACAATCTCCGCTTTCAGCTCGATGATAAGCGGTGTGCGTCCATCCGCCAGCTCAAGCACTGTCTCAAAGGCTGGTATCGTCTGGGATGAACCAAACAAACGATAGCTTTGCAGCTCTTCAAAGGTACAGTCTCGTATCTTCCGGTCAACGCCCGCCGCCCGCTTCAGATCCCAGTCGTGAAATACGACCGGAACCCCGTCTTTTGTCAGCTGTACATCCAGCTCGATCCCATATCCCATCTGGATCGCGCGCTCAAACGCCGGGAGCGAATTTTCCGGACATTCGCTCCGGTTGTCATGAAATCCCCGGTGGGCGATGTATTGCCGCTCAAATGCCTGCATTCTCGCCTTCCGCCCCGTCTCCGGCAGCATACTGCAGTAAAACAGAGATAAGAGCGATATCGTCACCATCCCTGGAATTACGATTGTCATATGTAAATAGCCTCTTTTCTTTCGTCACACAACGGCTCTGCGCCGTCCTACTAATCTTCTATCTCCCAATGCACCTGGCTTCCACCATTTCCTTTTTTTACCACCAGCTTGTGTCCCATCTCCTCTTTCAGCTCCGTCACGTGGGAAATGATGCCGATCAGGCGTCTTCCTCCGGACAGCTCCTGCAGCACCTGAACCGCCCGCGTTCGTGATTCCTCATCCAGGGAACCAAATCCCTCATCAATGAACATCGCATCCACCTTCACGCTGCCTGCCGCATTCTGGATGACATCCGCCATGCCGAGCGCCATCGCAAGCGCCGCCAGAAAGGATTCTCCACCGGACAGCGTTTTGACGTCCCGGACCCGGTCAGTCACAAAGCTGTAGACATCCAGGTCAAGTCCCACTTCTCCCTGTTTTCCCAGATCGGCCAGACCGCGGCATTGAAGTTCAAAGGTTCCTTTCGTCATCCGGCGCAGGCGGCGGTTAGCTGCCTGTATCATCTGGCGGAAATACTGGCGCTGTACATACGTCTGGAAATCGATCCGCGCCGCGCCGCTCAGTTTTCCGTCCGCCGTCTGGTAAAGCTCGCTGATCTGCTGTTTTTCCCGGTCAAGCTGCTCCCGTTCCTGCAGATACACCCGAAGTGCCGCATATGCATCCTCGTTGCGCGTCCGCACCGACATATGTTCCCGGTGAAGCCGCGACCAGCGCGTTTTTTCCTCTTCCCAGTGCCGGATCGCCTGCTGGATTTTTTCTTCCGGATCTGTTTCCGAATCTGCTTCCATATGTTCCCGGAGCGAAGATAAGCTTCCCTCCAGCTCCCGGCATTTTTCCCGGCACTCCTGTGCTTTCTTATCAGCCGCTGTCACCGCCTCTGCAAGTGTTTCCAGCTCCCGGCTGCGCTTCTCAAGCTCCACCCGGAGTGTACGGCTGTCTTTCCACTCCAGCCGCTTCGAGAGTTCCTCCAGCTCATTACGTCTCATCTGGCTCTCGATCGCCGCCTGCTGCACCTCACTTCTTTTAAGCTCCAGCGCAGCTTCCAGCTTCTTCTGTCCGGCTCCGTTCGTCTCCCGTTTCTGCCGGATCGTTTCTTCCATGGCAATCCGGTCAGTATAAGTGGTTTCCGCCTGCCTGCATCGCCAGATTTCCTGTGCCATCTGCCGTAGCTCATTCTCCAGAGCATCCACATCCGGCAGGGCTGCCGGGCTGTCCTGATTTTGGCCGTACAGTTTTCCCTGGATCTCTATCCGCCGTCTGCTCTCATGTTCCAGAGAGATCTGCGCCTCCTGGCACGCCTCAGCGGCTGTCCTCTGCTTCTGATCGGCATCATCCCGCCCGGCACGCAGCGCTTCCACCTGTTCCTCCCGGATCGGCTCTGTCTCCAGACGGCAGGGAGCCGGGTGTTCCAGCGAGCCGCAGACCGGGCACGGTTTTCCTTCCTGCAGCTCTGCCGCCAGAAGTCCCGCCTGCATCGCCAGAAAGCGGCAGGACGCGTCCTGATACAACTGATCTGACTGCTGGTACGCCCGCGCGGCTGCCTGAAATTTTTCCTGGCGTTTTTCCAGTGACTTTCTCCATGTCCGCTCCGCTTCACAGCATTTCCCTAACTCCTGCAAAACCGCCTGGCGCTGTTCCATCTGCTCCCGCCGTCCCCGGCATTCTGCCAGGGCAGCGCGCGCCTCTACCGCCTCCCGCTCCTGATTTCGAAGTATTTCTTCCTGTGTACGGCATGTTTCCAACTGATTCTGCATTTTTTTCAGGTTTTGGGTCAGAGCCGTCCGCTGATGTTCCAAAGTTTCATATGCCTGCCGTTTTTTCTCCTGCTCCGCATAGAGCGGAAGCGCATCCTGCATCCGCCGGATCTGATCCTCCAGCTCCGGTTTCCGGCTCTCATAGGCTGCGGCAGCTTCCCGGCGCCTAGCCTCCATCTCCCGTCCAAATGCTTCCAAACGGCTCTTTTCTTCCAGTACCCGTTTTTCCTTTTTCACAAGCTCCAGATGGTTCTGTCCGGCGGCAAGCTTCTGGATTGCATTCTCTTCCAGTCTCCCCGTCTCTTCCTCGAGTCTCCGGCTTTCCTCCGACAACTGATGCAGAAATGCAAGCAGTTCCGCTCCATTTGTCCGGTACCGCTCTTTCAAAGACTGCCATCTTTCTTCCCACTCCGGAGCTACCGCCTCCTCCGTCCTGGGAACCGTCACCTGCCGGATGACTTCCTCGCACCGGGTCTTGTTATCCTCCAGCCTTCCATACAGCGTCCGATCTGCCTCCCACAGCTTCTGCTGGATTCTACCGTAGATCCCGGTATGGAAAATGCGCGAAAATATTTCTTTTCTTTCTTTGGAGGATGCATGGAGCAGACGGATGTATTCGCCCTGCGCGATCATCGTGATCTGCGAAAACTGATCGCGGTCCACGCCCACGATCGCCCGGATCTTCTCATCGATCTCACGGATCCGGCCGGACATCTCACTTCCATCCGGCAAAAGCAGAGACGCTTTCGGTGCCACACTCGTCGCCGTGTATGCGCCGTCCTTATTTTTCCGCTTACTGAGGCGCGTGTATGCCGGACTGCGGCGGATCGTATAATCCTGCCCCTTATCCTCAAACGTCAATTCCACCCAGGTCTCCGCGTCCTCCGGTGCATACTGGCTGCGAAGCATCGCGCCCTCTCTCCCGGCGCCGCTCGCCGCCCCGTAGAGCGCAAACGAGATCGCGTCAAAGATCGTCGTTTTGCCTGCCCCCGTATCGCCCGTGATCAGGAACAATCCCGTCCCCGCCCGTTCGAAATCAATCTGCGTCACGCCCCCATAAGAGCCAAACGCCGACATTGTAAGCAGCTTCGGTTTCATACGCGTTCCTCCTCTGCCTCTTCCACCATGCGCGCCAGAATCGTCTCCTGTTCCTCTGTCATCGGGCAGTGGCGCACCGCCTCATAAAAAGAGGCAAATGCCTGAAACGGCGTCACCGCCCCTTTTTCCTCCGGTTCTTCCTCCAGTCGTTTCCGCGTCCTCTCATTGTCCACCCGGATCTCCAAAATATGCGCAAATAACTCCTCCAGGCGTTCCCGGAAATCGTACATTTCTTTTTCGTCCGTCAGGACCACGCTCACATACGCGTCCGCGCGTCCGCTTCCATCCGGCATCTTTTCCATCGTATCTGAAAGCAGCTTGAGTTCTTCCAGTGTCCCCCGCACGCGCTTTACATCGGGATGGCAGAGAATCGGCAGACGGCGGATCTGCGGCTCACTTCCTTTTTCTCCCAGTTCCACCACCGTGATCCCCTTCTGATGGTGTTCTTCACTGATCGAATATTTGTACGGCGTCCCACAATAGCGAAACCGCTCCTGCCCTACCTTCTGTGCCCCGTGGATATGCCCTAACGCCGCATATTCAAACGGTTCCAGCACCGACGCATCGATCGCATCCAATCCTCCGGAGGTCAGCACCGCCGTCTCCGAATCGCAGGTTTCCGGATTCTGACCGTTCCAGACAAAAAACTGGTGCGCCAGAACCACATTGCGCTCCTGCTTCCGGATCGTCTCCCGCGCCAGGAGTTTCTGGAATGCATCGGTATAACCATTGGTGTCAAACAAATGGCGCACATGACCCGGACGGATAAACGGTACCAGATAAAAATGAACCGGTCCCCACTCATCTGTAAGTGTGACCTGCTTTAAATACTCCGTCCGATCTGCCGGCGGCAGCGCCGCGATATGGATCCGGTGGCGTGCCAGAAACGATGCGCCATACGCCAGCCGCTCCGGTGAATCGTGATTTCCCGCAATGATCAGGATCTCCGTCCCCGGACAGCGCCCGGATAGCTCGGTCAGAAACCAGTCAAAAAGCGTATACGCTTCCCCCGCTGGAACCGATTTATCATAAATATCCCCGCATATCAGAATCGCATCCGGCTTCTCTTCCTCCGCATATTTAAGTATCTGCAAAAACGCATTCTTCTGGCTCTCGCGCAGGCTATAGCCATTTAACATTTTCCCGATATGCAGATCAGAAAGATGAAATAGTTTCACGCAGGCACACCTCCTTTTTCTTTCTTTGATCCACTATTTTTTGATTTCCAATTTTTCCGCTTAAACATATAGGCATTTTCCGGACATATATGGCAAAAAGCGCCGACACATCGAACCACTTCCCGTGCCAGCGCCTTTTTTGGTTACTGTGATCAGTTACCTTTTTCTGTTTTGTTCTTCACTCTTAATCCAGCTGGATCAATGCCATAAAGACCAGATCTTCATCTCCGGTATTGGCAATGCCATGACCACAGCCATCCGGCGTGAAGGTCTTATCGCCGACGGTAACCGGACGTTTCGTTCCATTGTCATCGTACTCGCCCTGTCCCTTGATGATATAATACGTCTCGCTCTCGCCGTGGTGCTCATGATAGCCCAGGGAACATCCCGGTGCGATCGTTACCTCGGCAAACATCTTACATTTTGCATTTAACTCATTGTCATCCAGAATGTATTTTACAACTACCTGTCCTTTGCCGCCGTTCGCATTTTCCTTAACAACTGTCTTCATGCTGCTTCCTCCTCATCCTGTGCCATTCTTTCAGATTCGTTCGACACTATTTTTCTATGGAGTATTATAAGCGATTTTTTTCTCAACTTCAAGATCTCTACTTAAGCGCAATCCGCATTTGTTGCAGTTCAGAAAATTCCTACTTGCTAAGTTCAATCCGCATTTCCAACTCGCTGTACGGAATTGTTACCTCCGGGAATCCTTCCGCATACGATGCAATCTCATACGGCGCATAATAGAAAACCACGCCCGTCTCGCTCAGATAAAACGGCGATTCGTAGCTGATACCGTCTGCCACCGTATGTTCCAGATCCTCCGGTGATTCAAAGGCAAAATTTGTCTTTTCCGCCAGCTCCCGGAATGCCGCACCAACCTTCGCCTGCAGCTCCTCCACCGGATTCTCAACCACATCGCTCAACGACAGGCGTGCCCCCGTTTCCCGGTCAAAGACAAAATACTGGCGGAACGGCGTTCCGTGTGCGCCGCCCGTATATTCATATCCATCCGCACGGACGCAGACATAATGATCATCCAGATACGTAATCGCGTCATCTCCGTCGATCGTAAGCGCCATCGAATAGACCGGCTGCGCTGCATCCGCCTCCTGCGGAAGTGTCTCTTCCTCCGATCCGTCCGATTCCGCCGTATCTATGCTCATCTCCGTGTCCAGATTCATGGAATCCGTCCGCGCCGCCGACAGAACCGATGCCTGCAGCTCCTGCATCGTCTGGTTCATCGCCTCGACCGCATCGCCCTCGCCGTCAAATACCAGCCGCTCTGCGTACACACTTCCAAGCTCCCGGCTTCCATCCGCACTCTTTAACGTCTCCGACTGCGCCTCGACATGCCCCAGCTCCCGGATCGGAGACTGGAACAGAACTGGCTCTAACAGCGTCGCTTCCCCGCCTGCCGCATCATCCAGCGTTTTTTCGCCCAGATAAACGCCGTAATCCTTAAACTGCTGGCAGTATGCCTGATTTCCCGTCACATAAAAATTACCATACATAGAAAAATCATTCGTCATGCCCGGCTCTTCCTCGACCGTAAAAAGCGCATTCTGCGCCTCGGCGGCATTTGCCGCTGCATCTGCCTCCGCATCCGCCGCAATCCGCTTAAACAAAAACTCTCCCGTGCTGGTCTGGGATGCCTGATTTTCCATCAGATACAAATATCCGTCCTGATACTGCACCAGGCTGATATTTTCCGCCGTCTCATATAAAAGCGTCCGTTTCTCCGGGTCGGAGACCTCATAGCGGTAACACTGCGTATTTCCATTGCCATCCCGAAGCAGGGCAAAGAATGCGTCCTTCGCAAACAGCACCGACGATGTATTCGTAATATCCGAAATCTCCCTCGGATGGCTGCCGTCCGCATCCGCAATCACCAGGCAGGTTTCATTCTGCACCGGCATATACCCAAACTGTTCCGTATAATATGGAAGAATCCCATTAAACAGCTCGCTGCAGCCTGCCGGAATCTCCCCGTAGATCGTGTCTGACGGTGACAACTCTCCCGCTGTTTTGCCATTCTCATCGAGCGTATAAATGACATTCATGTTGTAACCCTTGACATACAGGCGGTTCTTTGACGCATAGAGCACCGACGGCTGATCCGTCAGATCCGCTAAATGCTCTTCCACACCGCTCTCCAAATCCAGCCGGTACAGCCCATAAAGCTCCGTGCCCTGTGTGCTGCCACTCTCCGCCTGTATCCGGTCAAAATACAGCCCGCCTCCGTAGACCCAGAAGGTGCTGTTTTCATCTCCTGTGTCAAACTGGCAGAGCGTCTTCATCTCGCCAGTCTCCTTCGAAAGGGAACGGATCTCCGTGCGGTATTTGAGGTACAGCATGCCATTCTCCTCCAGCACCCGATCCGCCGCTCCGAGCGCCGTGCTGACCGCGCCCTCCGTTTCCTCTGCCGCCTGTGTCTGCGCTGTTGTCTCAGCCGCCGGTGATTTTTTGCACGCTGACAGGGCTGCCGAAGCAGCAATCAAAAACATCGAAGCCGCCAGCACTGTCCTATACCCTGTCTTTTTCTGAACCTTTTTTCTCTGGTTCTGCTCTGTTCTTCCCTGATTCTGTTTCATTTCTTCCCGTTTCCACTCTTTCTGAGCCATCCGTCCAAACTCCCCACACTTTTTCTATTTTTCATCGGACCTGCGTCCGCTTTTTCTTCTGAATACAGGCGGAAATGGTGAATCCATCCCCGCCTGTCATACAGTGTACCCTGTTTTTTTTACAATGTCAAAAGGTGTTCCAATATATTAAGTTATATTAATGAAACTGTAAGATTACAGTGCGCGGACAGGCACATGAATGCCCAATAGGGAAACCAAAAGAAAAATGAAAGAAATTCTCTAAATAACGATTCTATGCCCACGGATCTGATGCCGCCGGAATCCGGATCCCGGCAAGAAGCTGCTGCTCCCACAAAAACCATTGTCCCGTAGAGGGCTTTTTCCTGAGTTTCAATGGTCTTGGACTGTCTGCGCCACTGCAGTTCACATAAAGTGTCAGATAACCATCTGCAAGCTGGCTTCTGCTGTATGGATTCTCCGATACAACCACACGATACGGCATCACCGGCGTATAGTTATTCTCCGGAGAGGAGCCTGCAAAAAACGACCGCATCAGATATTCCTTTCCACGGAACCGGTCCTTTAAAAACTGTTTATCGATTCCATTTAACGGTCTCGGTCCCCTTAAAAAATCCAGCATCCGGACTGCATCCTCCGGATTTTCCGGGAATCTCGCCAGCGCTGCGATCGTGAGCGCCGCAACCTCCTCCGGGACAGTAAGGGCCGCCTGCGGCATTGCCGTAAGCTCCCCGACCGTTGCCGGTAAGCGTTCTAATGTGATCTCCCTCATACGATCCCTCCTTCTTTATTCCAGTAATTCCCAGTCTCCGGTCAGATAATTCATGCGATATACCCCTTTCATGGTCAATGCATAGTAGCCTTCCCGGACATACTGGCTTCCATTGTCGCTGACCAGCACATAGACTCTTCCAGACTCTCCGTCGATCTCCTCCGGCTCCTCCTCATAAAGACTCATACCCTGCATGATCTTCTCATGGATCTCTGGGATCTGTGTCATGTATTCCAGGTCAGCGGCATCTCCCTCTTCACCGGCGTGCTCACCGTCCGCCTCACCGTACACGTTCTGTGGTGTGTAATAGAAGGTGGCAGTATCATTGCCGGTATACGGGAAGAAGGATTCGCCTCCAAGATCCTGAATAAACACCGTATCATTGTCCGGCTCTACCCGGATCGTACCAGTCCGCTCACCATCCGGTGTATTGAAGCAGTAATCATACTCCCACAGTTCTGATCTTCTTACATAGGTTCCGTCCCAGAAGAAACGGATTTCCTCTCTGCCGTCCACGAAAAGTCCTCCGTAATACCAGATTGTGGTGGGATTGCCATCCGGATCCGTCAGGAATGAAACATTATAGAAAAACGGCTGTCCCTGGTCATTAACATTCGCATCACAATACCAGCTTCCTTCCATATTGTAAAGATATCCGGTATTTACAAACGCATTCTTAACAGCCAGCGGAACAAAATCCTCGTTTCCGAAAACCTCGCCCGCATACAGATTGTATTCTGGGCACCAGCTCACTGATCTGCTTCCATTCTGCGCTGTAAGCATCACATTCGAATGCAGATCACTCACATTGCAGCGCAACAGGAACGGAAGCCCGTCCGATACACGGTCAAGCTCTTCTTTCTTAACATTCTCAAAGGTATCCGCATCCCATGTGCTCCGGTTGATCGTAATCGTCCAGCTTTCACTTGCAGGAACAATGACATACCACTCATCTCCCTCACATTCGATCCGGTGATCTGCCGGAAGATTCTCCAGATATGGGAAGAGGCTCTTCACCTGCTCCTGTCTTCCTGTACCCATAAAATCTGCCGTATAGTCGACAAAATACACACCGGCAGCCGCCTGCAGCTGGTTCACATATTCCTGCTCCTCAGCAAGTGCACTTTTACCGGCCGCGGTCATCCAGGTGCTCCCGGAAACCGTTTTCTGCATTTCTGATCCCAGCGTCTCACGGAGCAGCTGATCGCTGTCCGCATGAAGTTCTAAGCCGGACTCTGCCCCGGTCTTCTTTTTCATAAACCGGCTCATATCGTTCTCTGTTTCGTTTCCGGCCACGCCCGTTTCTTCCTCGGATACTGCATCTGGATTCACCATTCCGCCCTTATCCTTTATATCCAGGAGCGCACAGCCGGTAAACAGCAAGCACATCAGGACCGCCAGAACGATCCGGCTGACACTCAGAAATGATCTTTTCGTTTCTAACGATTTTGTCATGCTCCTCTCCCTCCTTCTATGCACTTCGCACTTTCTTCCGGGTTATCCCCACATGATCCATCACGCATCAGCCACCATACTCTGAATAATCCTCAACCATGCGGATGGAGTGATACTGCTCCGTTCCATACATCTGAACCATCAGATCATTTCCATGGGTTGTCGGATACATCCAGGCAAATACTTCCCCGCCTGCATCCTCGATCACATAGCCTTCCATTGTATTGAACAGGCGAAGATCGGTTTTTGTATACAGAAAATCTGCTTTCTGATCATATGCCTCATAATCTACGCATCCGACTTCGATACGGTCTTCGGGTCCTGTCAGAGGACGAGCCGTATCGCCAGAAGTGTACATGCTGAAGCTCCAGTTTTCATAAAGGATCGCATCCGGATTCTGGAACATGGATTTATAACATCCCGGTGTAATCAGGCACATGCCGATCTGTGCAGCCCATTTTCCATCCGGTCCGACATAAAAGCCATCCGGCGTCATGTGATTTTTCAGGATCTGTCCATTCTCGTCAAGATAGATATAGCTTCCGTCCTTCTGCCTTACCCAGCAGGATGCGTCTGCTTTTTTCCTGTAGACACCATGAAAGAATTTGCTGTAAGATGCGGATGCGTCCACATAAAGCATATTCTCACTTAAGGTCCAGATTGCCGGAATCTCATGAACCTCCAGTGTTTCCGCCTTGGTCCTCGTTTCGTCCGTAAATTTCAGGGCATCCACAGCCGGCTCACCATCCATGGTAAAGGAAATGTATACATAATCCTGATCTGTGTCCGTTACCGTGACACGCTGTCCATCTGAACGATAGTATGTCCCATCCCAGGCTGACCGCGGCGATACACGTGTCCATCCATTTTCCGCAAATGCCGTAATCGACATCGCAGCGGCCATCATGCCGGCAAGACCAGCCGCGATCCATCCTTTTCCGTTAAAATGTTTCATTTCCAGCCTCCTTTCCACATTGAGCCTGCTAAAATTTTCCGCCGCCACCGCCATGCGTCGTTCCGGAGGAAGACGTATGTGTTGAACTTCCGCCACTGCTACTGCTGCTCTTTGTTTCTTTTTTCACCCGGTTGATATTGCTGTACAGGAAAAGATCCTGTTTTCCTGTCAGATTCATGCTGCCCGACCGTACATAATTGGCTGCTGATTTCGCTTTACGAACGCTCTTGAGCTGTGCCTTCATGCCGTTTACAACTACGACACCCAGAACACCACCTATCACGATGCAGACAAGCGGCACTACCGGAGACATCGGTTTTCTCGGGACATCGTCCTTGTCGAAGGGATGGCCGGTCCGCGCCTGGTCGATCAGGTCATCACAGCACGCTGCATAGGTACGGAACGCCTGTGCATAATCGCCATCTGAAAGGGACTCCAGCATCTGATCTCCGACATACTGGATAACCG
>ENA-ORSA01001327-ORSA01001327.1-human-gut-metagenome-genome-assembly--contig:-NODE-1327-length-21096-cov-15.355069_pt1 | contig 21096 bp, 20 predicted proteins | sample MGYA00242179_ERZ509142 | MGnify/ENA primary metagenome ERZ509142 (study PRJEB26280, sample SAMEA2338659) | human gut metagenome | biome: human gut; feature: human-associated habitat; material: faeces... | reverse complement strand
ATTCGTTCCTCGTAAGTTGTATCTCTTCCTTTGGTCATACGGCTGCCTCCTGTGTAACATTTCAGTTCCTTATGACTATTATACAACTTTATCCAGTTTCGTAACTGACGAGTTGACCGGATTCCATATTTTCTGCAAATTTCCCGTAGCGCACCTCCTCCACTCAGATAATCGCCTACTGCTTGATATTTCAATTCTACCAGATAGCTTTTATTCTTCCTTGACATGAAAATACCCCCAGAGTATTCAGAGTTTTGTTTTTTCTCTGTCTACTCTAGGGGTAGCATATCAGTCAGCGTTCGTTGCGGCGCTGCTGTTTTTTCTGCCACGCATCCAAAAGCTGGATGATCTTCTCCTCCATCTGCTTTGGCGTGTAGCTGCGGGGAAAATACTTCCGCAGGGTCTCGTTTTTGATGGTCACGGTGTCTTTCTCGCTCTTTTTCTCCTGTCCCATCACATCAAAGGCTTTTTCGTAGCTGAACTCTCCCTGCTGTGCCATCTTTTTCAGTTGCTGCGCCTGTGATAAGGATGGAGCATTCTGGGTATCTTCCATAGCTTCTAAAAAATCCCGCTGTTGGCTTTCGTCCAGATAGGACAGCTCCACAGAAGGATTGAAGGAAATCTTCTTTTCATCTACCATGTCCAGCAGTTCTGGGATGCGGTTGGTCAAGCGGATAAAACGCCGGACGGTTTCACGGCTTTGATTGTTTTCAGCACCAAGCTGTTCATTGCTTCGCAACTTCGACACAACTTGTGTCGAAGTTAAATCCGACCTAGCACCTTGATTTTTTAGGGCTTCCAGCTTCATTTTGTAGGCAAACGCCCTTTCACTGGGCAGGATGTGTTCACGCTGAAGGTTGGAATCCACCATCAATATCACAGCAGCATCGTCCGACATCTGACGCACAATGACCGGCAGGGTATCCAGCCCGGCAAGTTTAGCCGCATACTGGCGGCGGTGCCCGGAGATGATCTCATAGCCGTCACCGTCCGGGCGGGGACGGGCAATCAGCGGAGCCAGCACGCCGTACTGTGCGATACTCTCCACCGTTCGGGTCATGGCTTCATCGTCCAGCACCTTGAAGGGGTGGTTGGTGAAGGGGTGCAACGCATCAATGGGAATCTGCTGCACTTGCTCCCGCTGTTCCTCCTGCCGGTTTTCCACGGTGGAAAAGAGATCATCTAACCCTTTCAGAGCTAAGTTTCCGCTGTCGATCGGCATCCGCCAGCACCTCCTTTGCAAGAGATTTGTAGGCTTCTGCCACCTTGCCCTTGGGGTCATAGGCAAAGATGCTTTTGCCTGCCGCACTGGTTTCTGCCGCACGGACGGAGCGAGGGATGGTCTGTTCAAACACCTTCAGGTACCTTCCGTATGCCTGCCGGATCAGATTGCTGATCTGTTTTCCGTAGTTGGTGCGGCTGTCGGTCATGGTCAGCAGAATGCCCTCGATTTTCAGCTTCGGGTTGATCTGCCGCCGGACTTTCTGCACCGTCTGTAAAAGCTGTTCCAGACCTTTTGCGGAAAGATACTGCGCCTGCACGGGAATTAAGGCAGCGTCTGCCGCCGCCAGTGCGTTGATGGTCAGCATCCCCAGCGAGGGCATACAGTCCAGCAGAATAAAATCGTACTCCCGCTTGGCACTGTCCAGCACCTGCTTGAGCATCTTCTCCCGGTTCATACTGTTCACGAGAGCTACTTCCAGCCCTGCCAGTTCAATGTTTGCCGGAATCAGGTCAACGCCCTCTGCGTGGTGCAGAATGCCCTCGCCGGGCTGGATGGGCTGGTCGTTCATGGCTTTCTGCATCAGGGTGGAAAGGGTGGTGGTCAGTTCATCGGGCTGCTGCCAGCCCATGCTGATGGTCAATGACCCCTGTGGATCAGTGTCCACCAACAGGACTTTTTTGCCCTCCATCGCCAGCCCAATGCCCAGATTCTCACAGGTGGTGCTTTTCCCCACACCGCCTTTTTGATTGGTGACTGCGATAATCGTAGCTTTCTTTGCGATAACATCACCCCGCTTTCGGTGAACCGCGCGCAAAGTCGTGGTTCGTTTTGTTCTGATAGTAGAGGTTCATGGTGGTGGGCGCATTGTAGAGCATCGCCAGCAGATACTGCTTCATGTTCCGCACCGGGGCGGTGTTTTCTGCCAGAGAATCCAGCACAAAACGGATGTGGTCGGCATTCAGCTTTTTCAGCCGACTGCGTACCACCTCGGTGGGCTTGTCATCTCCGGCAATCCGCAACATCTTGCGTTTGGTGGAACAGGTATCCACAAGCAAGTCTACGATCTGGTAGATGGTGTCCTCATCGTCCGGGCAGAGCCGGAGCAGGAGATCAACCTCCAATACCTGATAAAAATAGTCCTCAAACTGCTCCCGGATGCCCCCGGAATAGATAGGGTCATAATCGTTCCACTCTGTCTTATTCTTATCAGTATTATTTGCTTGCGGTTTTGGCTGCTCCAGAATTGCGTTTTCGGCAGCGCCTGAATTGCTGTTTGGGCAATTCTGTACTTGCGCTTTTGGCAAGCCGGAGGAAAAGTCCTTGACGTAGATCAGGCTGGGTCTGCCCAGGCCACGGCGTTTACGCTCGATGAGGTCGATGTCCTCCAACTCCCGGAACAGTTTGACCGCCTTGTGTTCGGCACAGCAGAGGGATTCCTGCACTTCCCGGACGGTGTAGATGATATACACCCGCCCCTGCTCGTCCAGCCAGCCGTTCTTTGTGGACAGGCTCATGCGGTCCAGCAGGATGCCGTACAGTGTCCGGGCATCGGTGGAGAGCTGCCGGAAGCGGTGGTCTTGGAACAGTGCCTTGGGGATGCGGAAGTAGGAGAACAATTCGCCTGACTGACCATAGACGTAGTCATAACTCATGGTATTAACGAATCATCAACTCACGGTCTGCGGCACCTTTCATATACATAGCTTCTGCGATGTCATCCACCACCCGGAACAGTGCATCGTCCAGTTCAAGATATTTCCGCCCCAGCTTTTCATCCAACAGCCTCCGGAACTCACGTTCAATTTTGTCACGCTCGCAGGCAGCTCGCTGATAGCGAGGTGTCTTCATCAGCTCCGTCCATGTCGGACGTACCATTTTGTCATAGTAGCTCAGCATAAAGTCTTTATCCATTGGCATCCTCCTTTTTGAAATGTGTTTTGGGCAAAAATAAAAGCGCAGATTCAATACTTTCTTGTTGAATCGCACTTAATTTGTGATATAATTTGTATATTACAATCGTCTTGTACGCAGAAATGTCGTAGCTAGAGTAAAAAGAGAGTTGCTATCTGAGGAGATGCGGTGCCATGAAATTTGATATGGTGACAATTAAGAATTTCCGAAATTTTGAAAACATATCGGTAGCGTTGACAAATAAAAATATTCTTTTTGGCATGAATGATGTTGGAAAAACCAATTTCTTATATGCATTAAGATTTGTTTTTGATAAGGACATTAGGCGACAGAACTTTAATGATACAGATTATTACAAGAAACATATAGGATCTCCGATTGAAATTATTGTGACGATTGATATTAGCGATCAAGGTGATTCGGACAGTCAGAAACTCCGGGCAAAGCTAAAAGGTGCACTTCTTTCAGGGCAAAATAAAGTCTATATTAAAGTAGCAGCCTCCTACGATGAAAAAGAAATGGTTGGCGTACCTATTCTATATTGGGGTGGCGACTTGAATGAACTTGAGGAAATGAAAGTTCATGGAACTTTTTTTGAAATAGATTATGTATTCAATGTTATTTACATAGATGCATATGTGGATTTGTATGCTCTTTTCAAGAAAAATGCTAATACGCTTCTTGCAAACAATGACGAGCAAGATAGAAGTACCCTAGAAGATATTCAGAAAACTTGTAATAGTTTAAATGCACAGATTTCCAGTTTGTCTGGCATAAAAAGTTTTGAAGAAAAAATTGCTCCAGAATATAGAAAGTTTAGACATGAAGCTGTAACGGTATCTGTAAAGTCTGAAATTGCTGTAAAAGGTCTTTATTCCAATATTGTTCCCTACATCAAACAAGATGCGGATGATTCTCTATATCCCACCTCAGGTGAAGGACGCAAGAAAATATTAGTGTATTCTATTTTTGATTTGCTTTCTAAAGAGGAAGAAGACAAGAAAATCAATTTGTTTTTAATAGAAGAGCCTGAAAACCATTTGCATCGCTCTATGCAAATTGCATTATCGCATGTATTATTTTCCGAAAACAAGTATCAGTATTTATTTATAACAACACATTCACCGTATGTACTGGCAGAAATGGATCAGGTGAATCTAGTTCGCATATACAATGCTGATAAAATCGTAAGCCGCAGTGTTCTCTATGTTGTTCCCGAAGAATTCAAAGAGCAGCGCAAGATGCTAAATCGTGGATTGACGGAAGCTATTTTTGCCGATAAAGTTTTGCTCGTTGAAGGACCTTCTGAAATGGTTTTATTCGGAAAAGTTCTTTCTGAAAAGAAGCCATTTTATGAAGCTGATGGGATTTATATACTTTCGGTGGGGGGATTTGGATTCAAGCCTTACCAATCAATATTGAACGCATTGAAAATTTATAATGTTGTGAAAACTGATAACGACTTAAGAAAGCCGCGTAACAAAGAGACATATAGTGTGTTAGGGTTTATTCGGTTAAATGGTCTTATTGGTGAAACTATTCTTCCGGAAGATCCTGTAAATGAAAAGAGTGTTGCGGCAAAGCGCGAGCTATACGATAAAAATAGAGAAACATTGGATCGAATTAGAAGAAATTATTCACTCTATTTGTCGAGATGCAGTTTGGAAGAAGATTTGGATGAAGTCATTCATGATAAAATGGTTGAATACCTTCCATCAGCCGATGGAAATGTGATTGGCTATCTGCAGGAAGCAAAGAACAATCACATGGTTGAACTTGCCGAAAAACTCACCCAAAACGACTGTGAACTTATTTTTGAACACTACAATTTTGCTTGTCTAAAGAGGATTGCCGAATGATGTTATCGCCGATACAAAAAGAAATTGTTGAAACATCTGGGAACTTAATTGTTCGCGCGAGTGCTGGAACGGGAAAGACACATACAATGGTTTCCAAAATCAAGCATGACATAGAAGAAAATCATACACACAAAGTAGTAGCCGCAATTACATTTACAATTAAGGCCGCCACCGAAATTAAAGATCGTCTAAACATTGATGTAAGCGAGCATTTCATCGGAACCAACAATAGTTTTGCCATCGAAGAAATCATCAAGCCATTTATGAAAGATGTCTATGGTAAAGACTATAAACTCGATATGAGTACAGACTACTCTGTGAAAGTGGGTACTCTTGATGAGGGAATAGAAAAAATAAGAACGGAGCAAATCTTATGCTCATATATAAACAGCAAGAAAAATTTTATATTTCAACTGGCACTTGAAATTCTGAAAAATTCAAGTGCGTGCCAGTTATATTTGAAATCCAAATATTTCAAAATTTATGTAGATGAATATCAGGACTGCGATAAAGACATGCACGCACTGTTTATGTATCTATGTGAAACTCTGAAAATAGATACTTTCGTTGTTGGCGATGAAAAGCAGTCGATTTATATGTGGAGAGGTGCATATCCTGAAGCGTTTATGAGTATTTGGACTAGAGGTGATTTCTCTAAAAAAGTTATGACGGATAATTATAGATCCTGTCAGCAGATACAAAACTATTCTAATTTGCTTTGCGATGAGACAAGACCTCTTTATAAAGAGGTCAATGATTTGTCTTCGGTAGTTATGCTATGTACTACAACTGCAAATTGGGTTTCGGCTGTAGTACCTTATTTGGACAAGAACAAAAGATGTGCTCTGTTAAGATACAGCAACGCAAATTCTGAGATTGGTGCAAAAGAACTAACAGAAAAAGGAGTAGATTTCACATATGTTCCTCAAACTCCAATCTCGGATATTACTACTGAAGCAGCATGGCTTTATAACGCTATTGCAAAGCACTTTATTCTCCCCACATATTCGGCCTACGACCTTAGAGATGAAAACCCTAATGAGGTAGTAGGAAACAAACATATTTTGCAGACCATTAAAATTTCATTGAAGCATTTGGATGAATATCTTAAGCAAGCGGATAAGGACAGCTTTGCCAAAGAAGTTGAGCAATTAGCAAATTCTTTGGGTTACTCTACGAAAGATGAGCATTGTAAAAAAGTGTATGAAACCATTTGCGATAAAAAATTTCATCCGGCATTTAATATAGATGGACTACAACGAATTGCGATTACATTTCATTCCTCTAAAGGGTTGGAATTTGATCAGGTTATTTTGTTCGTATCCGATTATACGTTGGAAACAGATCAAGATATTTGCAATCACTATGTTGCTGCGACACGAGCAAAGTCAAAATTAATTTTGGTACATATTAGTGGTGATGGAAGGGCTGCGATATATGTTAAAAACATAAAAAAGATTTTGGCTGAGTCAAATCTAACAATGAGGAAGATAGCAACAGTTGTTGATGGCATAAACGGTTCAAAACAGTAAGCGAAAACCACTGGCTAAGCCGATGGCTTGAGTAAGCCTTAGAAGAGTACTTTTTTCCTTAAGATATCCCATAACGTAAGAAATACTGTACTTCGAAGGGAAACTTATCAGCATATGAATATGGTCAGGGCAGATTTCTGCTTCGATAGTCTCAATACCTTTTTGCTCACACAACTGGCGGAGTATCTGGCCTATGTCCTTTTTGATTTGACCGTATATCACCATTCTCCGATATTTCGGTGCAAACACTGCATGGTCCTGATATCTCCACGTCATATGGCTTAAACTATCTATGTCTTTGTTATCTTTCATTTCAAAGATAAACCTCCCTGTTTCTAGAATGTGGTAGGCAATCTGCACTCTATTTTACGGGGAGGTCTCTCTTTGTCTAGGGCTAAAGCCGCTTTTATTCTACCAGCCTAGCTGGTTTCTTCACTCATGTCTCAAAAAGAAAAGCGCACTAGCCGCTAAGCCAGTGCGCTGAAATAATTTTGGTTTCTTATTCTCGCAGCAGTTCAAAAAGTTTGCCAAGAGTGCTTCCGAGCTGATCTAAAAGTTTGTTTCGCGAGGTGCATAATCCATTAGCTCTCTCGATTGCCGTATCAATATTCGGAAGAAAATAAGTATCAAATGTTTTTCTCTGTATCTTTTTTCCGCCGCCCGTTTTCTCAAGCAAGTGCTTGTCTACAGTTTCATCATTGAAGTTAAGCATTTTTTCAAGTTCATCTGGATACTCAGACTTTACATCTGCAACATGAAGCAGCAGCCAAAACTCAAATCTTGGATTTGTAAGAAAGCATCGATACCCTTTCTCGTCACATTCATCGAAAATCCTTGCCATGTTCTCTGGACTGTGATTTCCGGCATCACGATCAATAACAATTCCGAAAACGTCGTTTTCTCCGTTATCAGATCCTTTGAATTTGTTAAGGAAGAGAAGGTATGTTAAATCCAACTGTTCTTCTTTCAGAAATCCCTCAAACTGCCTTTTCTCTTTTACATCGATTGTATCCGGGGCTTCTAAGTATTTATGAATAAATTCTTTATCGTAGTGTTTAAGTTCCAACTTATCAACTTCCGCAAGAAAGTCATTATTATTTCTCACTTCAAGATAATTTTCGAGCAATTCCACTACTTTTTCCGGTGAACTTGAGCTGTCTCCACGTCGTAGCACATGGATTTCGACTACTGACTTAATTCCAAGCGTTTCCCTTGATTCTCTCACAAACTCAAAATATCGTCGTTCGGTCACTTCTCCTTCAACAGAGAGAAAAACCACGCGTTTTATACTTTGGGTTTCAGGTCTCTCGAATCGATTGCCTGCATTCAGTCTATGAGGAATTGACATATTAAGCCTCCTCACTTTCAATTTCTGAAATACAAGGGATTGCTCCATATCGTCCCTGAATATAGTCATTCAAAACGCTTTTATCATTTCTAGTCTTAAACTCACTTAATGAATATAACCGCGTGCTATGTTCATTGTCTCTTTCAGCAAACCATATTTCATCCTTTCGGAGCAGGTTTAAGGTCATCAGGTTTAAGTCGTGAGTCGTACAAATCATCTGACATGCACTGCCCTCTGTTATCTCAAAATATCGCCGAACGAATTCTTCTGTCAACTTACTGTGAAAACTTCGATCCACCTCGTCAATAAGGATGACCCGTCCATCCTTAACAACTTCATACGCAGGAATCAAGTCGAATAGTCTTTGTGTGCCATCAGATTCATCATATAGGTCAAACAAATCATCTTTGTTACCATGATTCATCATAAGCTGATCTGCCATCAACTCTCCATTTTCCATAGAAATAACAAAACTTTGGTTATTCACTCCTATGGATATAGATTTTTTAGCACCTTCATCCATCGACATACGAATCTCTTCATGTTCTCGAATGTCATTCTCTATAATAGATATAAGCTGACTTCTATCTTCTTTTAGCATAAAGGACAATGCTTCTTCAAGAGATTTCTTTTCTGAAGAGATTCCCTCTATTCCAGTATCAAATCCAGCTAACATTTGCGCTAATGCTGTATTGTTTCCACTGCTATTCACAAAAAAGTTGTTTGGTTTCATAGCATGACTATATGGATATACTACAACAACTTTTAAGAACCAATTGTATACAACTTTAAGCGGCCAAAAAATAGATGTTTCATCAATATCTTTCTTAGCAAATTCACTTAAAAACAACTTACTAGCAGTAATATCGGTTTTGTATACTTCATACCTCATGCCATCTTTTGAACTTGCAGGAAACTTCAAGCCTGTTTTCGTTGTACCTTCTTCTATATCTCTTTCAAAGAAGCAGACTTCCTTGTCATCAGTAACGTCATAGAGCCACTCTGCCTGAAATTCTCTCTTAAAATAGTCAATAGAAAATCCATAAGAATAGAATCGATTATTTGCAGCAATCTCTATCTGGAATACGCCCGGTCGTTTACTATAAGATGGATCTATTCGGAAATATCGATCACGGCTTCTTCCACTTTTAGAATCGCCTGTAGTCACAAGTTGCCTCATAAAGTCAACAGCATGGATAAAATTTGATTTACCTGCTGCATTTGCACCAAAAATAAAGCTACTCTTCAAAAGTCGATTAGTTCCTATCGAAACAATATGAGACGGATGTCTGGAGCTTTTTCCTGCCGCCATAGAAAAAATTTGCCGTTCCTTAAACGACATATAGTTTTCAACAGAAAAACGAATAAGCATAATCATCTTCCCTCCTTCAAATCATATTATACACAGTTTTTTCGTAATCTTCAATCGAATTTTCGAAATTCACACATGTTTTCAGCCGCTGTGTGACGATCAAATCGTTCTTTGTTTCCATAGGCAGGTATCGCCCGGTCTTCGTTCTGTGAATGCTGGTTCCAGAATGCTATCGTCCCCATAATGGATTGCTTTGTGTGTCCGGTCGGATAATCTTTCCATTTCGGATAACCCAATCTGTAATCTCGTGGTCAGGAACACCGAGGTCACATCCCATGTCCCGAACAATAATTTTGTCACGGAACATTCGCCATTCTCTGGACTGGTAGAAGTCTTGGTTTAGATAGCGGTCAAATCCGAATGTATCATGCCGGACAGCGCCATGCAGTTGCAAATAATGGAACCGGTCTTCAAAGGTCGCATACTGGCTAAGCTCAGAATAAGTTCTGTGGTTCGTCGTCATCTACTATGCCGCCGTATTCATACATTGCTTGGATAGTGTAGCACAAAGTATAGACATCCTCCTTTTTTGAAATGTTGTGTGGACAAAAACAAAAACGCAGCTTCCATTCTTTTCGAGTGAAAGTTGCGCTTTTACGGTACATCGTGTTTTCTTTTGAATCGGGATGCGATACATCTGAACCCCAAGTGAGTTACATCTCAAGGGCCTGTAGCTCACTTGTCCGCCAACCATATCACATCCCAAATCGCTTCCTTTTGAAAATCAGCGGATTGGAAACCATACTTGCGACCAAGAAAGGCCGTTGGGATGGCAGGTCATTTTATATGGACGAATATACGTTGATTTTTCTTTTCTCACGGTGCATAAGGTGTGCACAAAAGCGAGACTGTTGGGAGAGCGTTCGGTTCGCATCCGAGAGGTCAAGGGTTCGAATCCCTCTAGGTCCATAAAAAACAAAACGTCCTGCCGTATCCCGGCAGGGCGTTTTTTGCTAGTTCTTCGTTTCAACACACTGCATTAAAACATCACAGAACGCCATATCATCATCTACAGCAGCGATTGCAGCGTTGATCAAAGTCTCTCGATCAGTGTTGCCCCAGTTGATGTGCAAGCCATATTCCAATGCCATGCAGCGAATCAGTTCACGGGTGCTGCGGCCATTTCCCTCGCGGAAAGGATGGATGATGTTCAGCTCTGCCATCGTCTGCGACAAATTCTGAATCTGCTTTTCTTCATCTTGTTCGGCAAGCAGCTTCTTGGAGTGAATGTTTTTGAACACACGCTCCAATTCTCGGTCGATCAGGTCTGGCGGGTAGAACATCGTGTCGCCCTTGCTGATTTGCTCCTTGCGGATGTGCCCTGCAAACGGGTACACATCTTCAAAAAGGAAGCGGTGAATCCGAAATAGGTGAGTTTTGGTAAAACGTCCCTTGATTGGTTCCTGTAACAGAGCCATCTGTTTTACAGCCGTAAATTCTTCTTCGGCCTGTTTGAGTTCGACTTTATCATGAATGTCCAACTTGTTGATCAGAACATCCGTATCCGGGTAGCAGTACATGGACTGTACTGTGGTGTAGACATCATACTTTGAGAACATAATCAGCCCTTCTTCGCGTACTTTGCGCGCAGTTCATTCACGACCTGCTGATAGCTGGCCTGACCGCTGCCAATGCGGTCAAGGTTGCTGCGTGTATCTTTGCTGATGGTCATTCCCTCAATGGCAAAGGTGCCATACACATTGCGGAGGTTGCTCTTGTGCTGGGCAGGGGTAGTGTATTTGACGCTCATGGTTTGGCCTCCTTCTGATCTACATAATACTATATAAAGTTTATCGTGTATGAGTCCTATTGTCAATCTACAACTTGTTGTCAAATGTAAAAAGCGCAGCTTCCATTCATTCAAAGTTGAAGTTGCGCTTTTACGGTACATCGTATTTTATTGCGAATCGGGATGCGATACATCTGAACCCCATGTGAGCTACATCTCAAGGGCCTGTAGCTCACTTGTCCGCCAACCATATTACGCCCCAAACTGCTTCATCTTGAAAATCAGCGGTTTGGATGCTATACTTGTTCCAGCAAAAGGCAATTGGGATGGCAGAGCGTTTTATATGGACGAATATACGTTGATTTTTCTTTTCTCACAGTGCATAAGGTGTGCACAAAAGCGATATTGCTGGGAGAGCGTTCGGTTCGCATCCGAGAGGTCAAGGGTTCGAATCCCTCTAGGTCCACTTTTAGCAGCAGCGTAATTTTAACGCTGCTGCTTTTCTTTTGTGTGCACATAAGTCAAACGCTGGCTTTGGGACCTGGAGGGATTCGAACAGCACGGCCCTGCCGTAGGCAGGGCAAGCAATCAGCCCAGTGCAACGGCGACGACCGCAGCCAGTGGCTGAAACAGGGAGGAGCTGTTGGGGCCGCGTTCTGATTTTTCAAAGCCCCGCCAAGGGGCTGCGGAAAAATCAGCTAACGCAACTCGTCGCTGTTGCTTCGTGCGCGGGTCCCAACCAGTAGGAATGTCTACCGGGGAGACTTTCGTTTTTGCCGCATCGTTTTGTACGATGCGGCGTTTTTTATGCCTAAAAAACTTTGGCAGACCGTGCCGGGCTCCGAACCCTGAAGTCGGATGCGAACCGGGCGGCTTTTTTCACAGGCGCAGACGGCGCTGCTTTTGCCGGATTCATCCCCTGGCGTCCTGCCGGGTGGTGTGGAAGTACTCCTTGGGGGTCATGCCGTACTCCTTTTTAAAGGCGCGGAAAAAGTGGTTGTAACCGCCAAAGCCGCTGGTCTTGTACACCTCGGTGATGGGCAGCCCCTGCTCGATGAGGGTGCAGCAGCGGTCTAACCGCGCCTTTACGATATAGCGGTGCACCGTCTGCCCGGTCTGGCGTTTGAATTCCCGGGCAATATGTTCCCGGGAGACGAAAAACTCCTTTTCCAGCCGCTCCAGCGTCAGTTCCTCGGTAAGGTGCGCCTGAATAAACAAAAACACCTCGTCCAGCATCAGGTGGTGGCGGCTGACCGATGCGGTGTGGAACTCCGCATGGATGCAGGCACGCAGCGCCAGCACCACAAACATTTGCAAAATACCGTGCTCGAACACCGCTGCACCGAACTGGGTGCGCTCCTGCGGGAGCATCAGCAGCTTCCGGGCAAGGTTTTTCAACAGCATATAGATCTGGCTGTCCGGGCGCACAGCCACCTGCCGGAAGGGCACCACGTTGAAGCTTTTTTCAAGGTCGGTATCTGCGTCCGAAAGCTGCGCCAGCGTCTGGGGGGACAGCTGCACCCGAATAAGTTCCAGCGGGCCGTAAGCACCGGCGTATTCCAGTCTGCCGCCCTGACCGGGCTTGAAGATGATGAGATTCTGCTGCTGTGCGGGCAGCACCACCTCGCTGCACCGGAACACACCGCTGCCCCGCATGACCAGAAACAAATCATAATACGCGCCGGAATAAAATTCCCGGACGGCGCTCTGCTCAAAAAGATAACGCTTGGCTGTATAATTCACCAAAAAGTCCTCCATGAAACTGTCATGTGTAACAGATTGTTGTACACAACAGAAAAGTACAACTGTTATAATTGCATAATACATCAATTTGCGATAGTTTTCAATCATTTTTTGGATATGTATTGATGAAAAATTAACGTATAATGCAAACGTAGAAAAGAGACTTGTGTGAAAAGTCTCGTGGTTTCACTGTTTTTAAGGAGGATAAAACACAATGGACCAGAAAAAGACCATCCGACCCTTCTCCATGAAGGACAAGATCGGTTATACGCTGGGCGATCTGGGCTGCTGCTTCACCGAGCAGTACCGCGCCATGTATCTGTCGATCTTCTACACCCTGATCCTGCAGGTCAACCCCTTCCACGTGGGTATCCTGCTGCTGATCACCAAGATCTGGGACGCCGTGAATGACCCCATCATCGGTGCCTTGGTGGACTCCCGCAAGGCCACCAAGGGCGGCAAGTTCATCCCGTGGATCCGCGCCTTCTCCTTCCCCATGGCAGTGCTGTGCATACTTGGCTTTGTCAATGTAGGCAATATCAACTACGGCCTGCGTCTGGCCTACATGTTCGTCACCTACGTTCTGTACGAGGCGCTGTACACCTGCGTCAACGTGCCCTTCGGTACCCTGTCCAGCGTGATGACCGATGATGTCAGCCAGCGCACCGCACTGTCCCGCTACCGCAGCCTTGGCGGCACCATCTTCATGACCGTTATGGTCATGATCGGCCCCCTGTTCCTGTATGTGGACAACCAGCCCGTGGCTGGCCGCTTCCTGATGCTGGCCTGCATCTGCGCTATGCTGGGTCTGCTGTGCCTGCAGATCACCTGCGTATGGTGCAAGGAGCGCGTGGAAGTGCCCGAGCGTCCGCAGGGCGAAAAGCTGAACTACCTGCATGTGCTCAAGGAGATCTCTCACAATAAGGCTCTGCTGGGCGTTATGTTCTTCAGCCTGACCGGCATGATCGGTGCTTCCGTGGTCAACGGTCTGAACACCTACCTGTATAAGGACTTCTTCGGCAACGTTAAAATTCAGGCTGTCTCCGGTATGCTGAGCGTGCTGTACGCTGTGCTGTCCTTTGCCATCACCCAGCCTCTTGCCAACAAGTTCGGCAAGAAGGAGTGGTGCTGCATGGGCGCCGGCTTTGCCGCCATCGTGTTCGGCATCCTGTTCTTCTTCCCCGTCCACAACCCTGTGGCCTTCATCGTCATCAACGGTATCTGCTATCTGGGCGCTTCCGGCATGCAGGTGCTGATCTGGGCTATGGTCAACGACGCCATCGACTACCACGAGCTGCAGACCGGCGAGCGCAACGAGGGCATCGTTTACTCCACCTACTCCTTCTTCCGCAAGCTTGCAAGCGCCATTTCCGGCAGCCTGTCCAGCTTTGTGCTGGGTGCCATCGGCTACAACGTTACCGCAGGCGCTGTGCAGACCGCAGGCGTTGTGAACGCCATCTGGAAGAGCTACACCGGCGTCTACTTCCTGGGCTACGGCATTGCAGTTGCCATCCTGTTCTTCGTCTACCCCCTGACCAAGCAGAAGACTGCTGAGATGCTGACCGAGCTGAAGGCTCGCCGCGCCGCAAAGGAGAGCAAGTAAACCATGAAGATCTTACAGGTTCAGTTTAAAAACCGCAATGGCCACACCCTGCGCGGCATCGTGACCCTGCCCGACACCGAGGGCAAGGTACCCTTTGTGGTGCATCTGCACGGCTTTGCCGGCAGCTGCAGCGGCTACAAGTCCATGTACACCCATCTGTCCCGCGCTCTGGCAGCGCAGGGCATCGGCAGCGCCCGGTTCGATTTCTACGGCAACGGCGAGAGCGACGGCGAGTTCGAGGATATGAGCTTTGACGGCTTGCACACCGATGCACAGGATATCTTTGCATGGGCCGCTGAACAGCCCTATGTGGACAGCGAAAAGCTGTTCCTCTCCGGCCAGAGCATGGGCGGCTACATTGCCGCCTCCTGCGCACCGGTCATCCAGCCCCACGGCCTGATTTTGCTGTGCCCGGGCGCCGGGATGTGGTTCGGCTGCGCCCAGCGCGCCGACGGCATTATGCAGACCGGCAAGGACTACGCCGACATGGAGGGTCTGTGCTACAAGATGGCCTTTAACTACGAGATGGCCAAGCACCCCGACCCCTTTACCGAGGCCAAGGGCTACAACGGCCCGGTGCTGCTGCTGCGCGCCGACGATGACCGTCTGGTGGACGAGGGCACCTGCAACCGTTACGCACAGGTGTACACCGCACCCGATGTGGACACCATTGCAGGCGGCGGCCACAACTTTGCCACGCTGGCAGCCCGTGCCGCCGTGGAGGAAAAGACCGCAGCATTCATCAAAGCAAATCTGTAAAGCAAAGCGTATCTGCAAGGAGGTTTTCGTATGCAAAACGTGATTCTGCAGCCCATCGAGGTGGGCGGACAGACCTTTAAAAACCGCATCATGTTCCCCCCGCTGACCACCGGCTACGAGAAAAACGGCATGATCAGCGAGCAGGACATGGGCTTCTACACCCGTCTGGCAAAGGGCGGTGTGGGTTACATCGTTATGGGCGATGTGGCACCCATCAACAGCTTTTCTCCCACCCCCAAGCTGTTTGACGACAGCCAGATCCCTGCCTTCAAGGCACTGGCCGACAGCGTACACGCCTACGGCACCAAGCTGGGCGTCCAGCTCTTCCACCCGGAGTACGACGTGGACGCCATCAACAGTCTGTTTATGCAGAAAAAGTTTGATGAGATGCGTCAGCGCCTGCATCACGACATGATGTTCTTCACCGATGAGGTCAGCGAGGAGATGCTGATGGCCATCATCGATAAGATGTGCGCCTGCGCAGTGCGTGCACAGAAGGCCGGTGTGGACGTCATCCAGATCCACGGCGACCGCCTGAACGGCTGCCTGTGCTCCACCCGCATGAACCACCGCACCGATAAGTTCGGCGGCAGTCTGGAGAACCGCGTCCGCTTTGCCCGCATGCTGACCCGCGCCATCCGCAAGGCTGTGCCGGATATGGTCATCGACTACAAGCTGTCCATCGTCACCCCGCAGCGCGGCAAGGGCGGCATTGACGAAGCCGACGCCGTGCAGTTTGCCCAGTGGCTGGTAGAGGACGGCGTGGATATGCTCCACGTTGCGCAGGCCAACCACACCGGCAACATGGCCGACACCATTCCTCCCATGGGCGTACAGCCCTACGGCTTCTTCGTCAAAATCGCCGGGGACATCAAAAAGGCCGTCAATGTGCCGGTCAGCGCCGTGGGTCGTATCGTGGATGCCGAAATGGCTGCGCGTGTCATCGAGAGCGGCATGGCCGACATGGTTGCCATGGGTCGCCCGCTGCTGGCAGACCCCGACTGGGGCACCAAGATCGCTGCCGGGAAGGCCTGCGATATCCGCCGCTGCATCAGCTGCAACAAGGGCTGCACCGATGCCATCCAGAACCGTCAGTTCCTCTCCTGCGTGCTGAACGCGGAGAACGGCTACGAGAACACCCGCAGCATCCAGCCCGCAGCGCAGAAAAAGAAGATCGCCGTCCTCGGCGGCGGCCCTGCCGGTCTGGAAGCCGCCCGTGTGGCAGCGCTGCGCGGCCATGACGTGACCCTGTTTGAAAAGACCACCTCTCTGGGCGGCCAGCTGAACATTGCCTGCGTACCTCCCCGCAAGGAGGAGATGCGCCGCGCCGCACAGGACCTGATCCACGCGGTCTGCAACGCCGGTGTGCACCTGTGCATGGGTCAGACCCGCACCGCAGAGCAGCTGAAGGATGCCGGTTTCGAGGCCGTCATCAACGCTGTGGGCGCACACAGCGCCGCACCCCGCATCCCCGGCATCGACAGCGTGAACGTGGCCGATGCATGGAAGGTTCTGGCCGGTGAGCAGCAGGTGTACGGCACGGTTGCCGTCATCGGCGGCGGCATGGTGGGCTGCGAGACCGCAGAGTATCTGGCTGCCCGCGGCTGCAAGGTGTCCGTTATCGAGATGATGGACAAGATCGCCGCAGGCGAGAGCACCACCATTCTGCCCACCCTGCTGGAAAACTATAAGACCTACGGCGTGGAGCAGTACCCCAGCCACAAGGTCAAGGAGTTCCGCATGGACGCCGTCGTCTGCGAGAACAAGGACGGCGCAGAGGTGACCATCCCCTGCGATTACATCGTGCTGGCTATGGGCGCACGCTCCAACGAATTTGACGCTGCTGCGCTGGAAGCTGCCAGCATCCCGGTGTATTCCATTGGCGATGCCGCCGGCAAGGCTGCGGATATCTCCAACGCCATCCGCACCGGCTACGATACCGCCTGCCAGCTGTAAAACAAAAATATCGTTCTATTTGTGGGTCAGAAACGCCTGTGGGCGCTTCTGACCCACTTTTTTTGCCCCTCGGGGAGCCAGTGTTGCTCCTACAATGGCAACACGCAGATATTGTTTTGTTTTTGGTTACGGCAAGGACAGCATGTCACAATTTGCAAGAATCAAATCACAAAAGGCAACGTAAACGGCGGATAAAATGTGATATATTAGTTCCACGACAAGGCAAAAAATGAACAAAATACATTCATAATGACGAGTAGAATTGTGCATTGTGCTCTTGTGCTTTTGAACGGGTGCAGGTAAAAAACAGAAAAATTTCGGAACATTCAAGATCTTGAACCGATATCATTTCAGACAGAGAGGAGAATGCCGCAAACCATATCAGATGCTTAAAAGAACATCGTTAAATCTGGAAAGGAGAAAAAACATGAAACGTATCCTCAAAACCACCATTGCCTCCGCCCTGGTGCTGTCCATGGCACTGAGCGGAGCAACCGCCGCTGTGGCTGCAACTCCGGCAGCGGAAGAAAACTGCATCTCGGCTTCTGCTGTTGCAGATTGGGCAGAGAACGTCAAAATCAAGCTGTTCAACAAGAGCGTCTATGCCAAGTACGCCCCGGGTGTTACGGTCGAGAAGGACGAAAACTCGCCCACAGGCTACACTGTTACTTTTGTTTACAAGGAGCAGAAGAGCTACACCTCAAAAGCTGGTCTGACCATCAATACGGCAGAGAATCCGCTGACCAAGGTGGAACTGTACAGCGACTGCTTTATGCTGTTTGACCCGGACGGCGGCAATGCAGGCAGCATTGATGCCGCGCTGGCTGCTGCGCCGTACAACTACACGGCAGGTCTGGCTCCCGCAGGCGGCAACGGCGACACCACCTACTATGTGGAGCTGGAAAAGTTTGCCGATGGCCGTTGGGGTGTGCAGATGCCGCTGTCCAGTGGTGCATTCGTTTATAACTTCCGCGTGACCGCTGAAAACGGCGACCAGATCGCCCGTCTGGACGACCCCAGCAATCCGACGATGATCAACGAAGCTACCGGCATCCGCAGCCTGTCCAGCATGGTCTATGTCCCGTATGATGCCGACAAGCAGGGCACCAGCACTTGGGCAGACCGCTCTGTGGAACTGCCGCAGGCCGATGCAAACAAGCGTGGTACCGTGCAGACCGTATCTTACACGGGTGCAGACGCCACCGAGCATGGTCTGGCAGTGTACCTGCCGGCTGGCTACGATGCAAACCGCGCCGAGCCTTATAAGGTGCTGTACCTGTCCCATGGTACTTCCGGTGATATCTACGGCGATGAGCTGCGCTGGATGAATGAGGGCGCTGTGGCCAACATTCTGGATAACCTGATCGCAGAAGGCAAGACCGAGCCGTTTATTGTTGTTACCATGAACAATCAGCAGTACGGTCAGGGCGCAGGTCACTCCGGCGCCAACTGGAAGTATTCCGAGATCGAGACCGACCAGATCGATTACATCATGCCCTACGTTGAGAGCCACTACAACGTCAGCACCACCGCCGAGGGCCGTGCATATGCGGGTCTGTCCATGGGCGGCTCTACCACCAGCAATATGCTGATGCACCACACCGAGCTGTTTGGCTATTACGGCATCTGGAGTTATGCAAATGTGGATGGCTCTTTCGGCGGTGTCGAGGGCATCACCAGCCAGAGCGTGCGCAACCATCTGTCCTCTCTGACCGTGAAGCCTAAGATCATGCTGGCCGCAGGTAACTGGGACTTTGGTCTGGCACCCGTCAAGACCTTTGGCGAGAACCTGAGCAAGCTGGGTCTGGATTACAGCTACCTGCAGGTACCCGCAGCCCACGACTGGGAGTGCTGGCAGCTGGTCTTTGCAAACGCCGCTGAGAACTTCCTGTGGAAGTAAGCTGTGTGCAGTTCGCATAAATAAATGCAGAACCGTCGCCAAACGATACTCTGATATATGTTGTATAAAACCCGGAACTTTTTGAGCCATAGTGCCGCAGAAAAGTTCCGGGTTTTGCGGCCTTTTGCAATATCCCCCGTCAACAGGGAAACTCCTTTTCCACAAAAGGCATTCCCTTCCCCGGAAGGGGTGAAGGCTCTTGCTCCGGGTCGATCTTCAAAAGTTGACTTTCGTTCTGCAGCACCCCCGCCGCGCGGCTGTCCTTTACCTCTATATCCCTCCTGTGAAAAAGGAGTTCTGAAAAGCCCGCAGGTTTTTCAGAACTCTAAAACCAAAAATATCTTTTCCGCTGAATATGGCCAAAGCGCACGCGGCGGCCATTCCAGATCGTTTTACGACTTGCAAATGATCAGAACATCTTCTCCCACGTTTCTTTGCCGACCGCGCCGTCGGCGGCAAGGCCGTTGCGGCGCTGGAACCGCTGCACCGCTGCGGCTGTGGAAGCCCCGAATCTGCCGTCTGCGGTCAGCCGCTCGCCCAGAGAGTTGAGCTTCTGCTGCACCAGACGCACTGTGCCGCCGGAAGAGCCGCTGCGCAGGGCAATGCCGGGGTAGGGCACATGCAGGCCGTGCTTGGCCGTGTAGCGGGTGTAGAGCACGTTCCATGTGTTCGCGCCCACCTTGCCGTCCACATTCATCTTGTTTTTCAGCTGGAACTCCTTCACGGCGTTCTCGGTGGAAATGCCGAACTTTCCGTCGGTCTTCAGCTCGCTGTACCATGTGCAGGCGTCGCGCACACCGTTGAGCCAGGTCTGCACAAGAGCCACGTCCGGCCCGGAGGAGCCGCGCTGGAGCAGAGAATAATAAGCAGGGATCGCCATAGTGGATAACACACTCCTTTCGCCCTATGCTATGCGGCGAAAGCGCCGGGCGTTACCCAAGCAGCACCACGTCCTCCCGGCGGGCGGTGCGCTGCTGCACCCATTCCACCAGCCGGAGCCGGAGAATGTAGTTCCCGCAGACGAGGTCGTTTTCGGCGGGCCGGGCGTAGCCCCCGCAGGCAGAGCGGCACAGGCCCGGGTAGAGCACGCACCACCAGTTGCGGCCGTTGCCGGCGCCGATCTGGATGCGCAGCGCGTCGTACCGCCCGGCAGGCAGGATGCCCGAAGCGTAGCGCCGGGTGTCGAAGTACATGTTCACCAGCTGCACCCGCACCGGGGCGCGGATGTTCAGCTCTGCCAGCGCGTGCCGGGCCGTGAGCTGCAGCTCAAACAGATGCCGCGCTGCCCAGCAAAGGGCGTCAGGCTTGCTTTCGGCAGGGCAGGCGGCGTCCAGATAGGCCAGCACGGCGTCCCGCACATGGAGCTTTGCGCTCTGGCTGGCGATGGAATCGTTCTCGGGACGGATGTGCAGCCGCAGGGTGTCGGCGCACACCAGCGCCCCGGTGTCCAGCTGGGTGCGGCCCCATGCAAATGCCTGCCATGCGCCGCACAGGGCAAGGGCAAGAAACAGGCCAAGGCAGAGCAGAGCCATCTGAGCGCGTGTAAGCATTCTGGATAACATAAAAGCAGACCCTTCTTCTGGAAATGTTATCCAGAGGATGGGCCTGTTGAAAAGAATTTATTCAGGAAAGAACGAACCCTCTCAGGCATTGCTGCGCAATGCCAGCTCCACCGAGGGGGGAGCTTTTGTGCATATACCGGGAAAGTGCAGCTTCAAAGGCGAGATTGAATCGTCTGATGGATTTTTTCACAGACTGCTTCAAACTGAAGATCCATTTCATAATTAGAAAAACGAAGAACATCCAAGCCGTACTGCGAAAAGATGCTGCTCCGTTCACGGTCATACAGAAGCCCTTGTTCGGTGGTGTGTTGTGCTCCATCCAATTCGATGACCAGTTGTGCGCGAGAACAGTAGAAATCAGCAATAAAAGATTCAATGATGCGCTGCTTATAAATTTTTACCGGGTAGCGGCGCAAAAACTGATACCATAGCTTTCTTTCCTGCGGCGTCATTTCGCGGCGCAGCTCGCGTGCACGAGGCAGCATATCGCCATTTTTGGGAACGATGTTCGGTTTCATAGGAAATACCTGCTTTCGGTTTGAAAAAAGCTCCCCCTTTCGGGGGAGCTGGCATCGAGCGTATGCGAGATGACTGAGA
>ENA-ORSA01001318-ORSA01001318.1-human-gut-metagenome-genome-assembly--contig:-NODE-1318-length-21159-cov-4.727966_pt1 | contig 21159 bp, 19 predicted proteins | sample MGYA00242179_ERZ509142 | MGnify/ENA primary metagenome ERZ509142 (study PRJEB26280, sample SAMEA2338659) | human gut metagenome | biome: human gut; feature: human-associated habitat; material: faeces... | reverse complement strand
GAAGTGATAGAGCCGAGTGTGATATTTGAGGCAAAGGATGGAGCGTATAAAGGATAGTATCAAGAAATAATTGTAACGTATGAAATTAGCAGTTATTCAAATGTCTGATCTTCACATAACATCGGGAACAGACTATATTGTGGAAGTAACTAATTTTGCTCACTTGCTTCATACAAAAAAGGGGGGCACCGATGGCGGCGCCCCCAATGGGTTTATCTGTTTTGTAGGAATATCCTTTAGATGTCCCATCCTACTGCCGAAGCACCTAAAACAGCAGCAGACGAACCATCGAGACCACTGACAAGGAACTTGGCCTTATTTTTGTAAATGTTGAGGATATGGGCATTGTAACTGTCGATGATGGGCTTCATCAGCAAGTCACCAGCCTTAGTCAGACCTCCGAAGAATATAAATGCCTCGGGCGATGAGAATGCTGCGAAATCCGCACACGCCTCGCCAAGCATCTCGCCTGTGAAGTCGTAAACTTTCTTTGCCAGTTCGTCGCCTTTCCCTGCGGCGATGGATACGTCGAGTGATGTTATTTTTTCGGGTTCAAGCTCGCGTAGCACTGAAGGCATGTCGGTTGTTGCAAGGTATTCGCGTGCCGTGCGTGCCACCCCTGTGGCCGAGCAGTATGCTTCAAGGCATCCAGTGCGCCCGCATCCACAGAGCCTTCCGTTCTCGCGGCGCATGATGACATGCCCCAGTTCGCCGGCGAAGCCGTCACTACCGTAAACAAGTTGGCCGTTGATTACAATGCCAGAGCCTACGCCGGTGCCGAGCGTGAGCACGATAAAGTTTTTCATTCCGCGCGCCACTCCGTATGTCATTTCGCCTATTGCGGCGGCGTTGGCGTCGTTTGTTATGGCTACGGGTATGCCGAGCTTTTGGCTTAACATGTCGGCCAGTGGTACGATGCACTCGTGAGCCCAGGCAATGTTAGGTGCATATTCAATCGTACCCTTGTAGTAGTTGGCGTTGGGCGCGCCTACGCCCATGGCTTTTATCTTGTCGATGCCTCCCACTTGGTCGATAATAATCTGCACAGCTTCCGTGGATGCCTCGACATAGTCTTCCACAGTTGAATACGCTTGCGTCTTTATAGCCGTTGTGGCTTTGATGTCTCCACGGCTGTCTACTATACCGAACACGGAGTTTGTACCGCCAAGGTCAAGTCCGATGACGTATGGCTTTAATGGTTGTGATATCATGATATTGAAAAATTTGATGTGAATACAATCCAAATTTATGGCAGACAAGTTTCGTGTCCTTAAAGAATTAAGGTGTAATCGCAACGTGTCTGCCGGATGATTGCAAAGGTATCAAAAATCTCATATACGGCAAAGTTTTGTCGGCAAAATTTGTTTCTTTCGCAAAAAATTAGCAATTTTGCACGCGTTATGCCGTTTCAATTTCATTTAGACATACTCGATTGGATTTTCAAAGGGATGCTCATTGGCATTGTGGCGTCAGCGCCTATGGGACCTGTTGGCGTGCTCTGCATACAGCGCACATTGAACAAAGGCCGCTGGTATGGCTTTGTTACGGGGATTGGTGCGACGGTCAGCGACTTCATTTATGCGCTGATAACGGGTTTCGGCATGAGTTTCGTCATGGATTTGATAAACAATAACCAGAACCGTTTTATCTTGCAGATAACTGGAAGCATTATGCTGATGGCTTTCGGGATATATTGTTACCGTTCAGACCCAACCAAGAAGATACACGTAAGCGGGAACAAGAAGGGCACACTGATACACAACGGAGTTACGGCATTCCTTGTTACGTTTTCCAATCCGTTGATAATATTCCTTTTCATGGCTACGTTTGCCCAGTTTGCCTTTGTCATTCCCAAGCATCCTTTGCACATGTGCGTGGGCTATTTCAGCATCATCTGTGGAGCGTTGCTGTGGTGGTTCGGGCTGACGTGGCTGATAGACAAGGTAAGGGGGAAGTTCGACAACGGCAGCATCGTAATAATAAATAAAATCATCGGCAGCATTGTCATGATTTTTTCACTGATTGTGCTTGTCGGCACGGTGTTCAATCTTTATACGTTTCATTATTAAGTACGGTTTTTAAGGTCTTGCGGTTTTAAGATCATACGGCATCAACGAACGTCAACAACGGCCTTACGACCTCACAACCTCATGCCATATAATCAAAGCATCAATGTTCATATCACAGGAATTAAGAAAGAAAAGCATCGCCGAATACTTGCTATACATGTGGCAGGTAGAGGATTTAATACGCGCTTACGGCTGCAATCTGGGACGCATCCGCCGCGAGTATATAGACAAGTTTGACTATACCGACGAACAGAAAGAGGATATGACTGACTGGTACGGCAACCTTGTGAGGATGATGAACCAGGAAGGATGCCGCGAGAAAGGGCATCTGCAAATTAACAAAATAGTAATGCAGCAGCTTGTGGAGCTTAACGCACAGCTTCTGCAAAGCACCAAATATCCGTTTTACAACAGCGAATATTACAAGGTGCTGCCTTTCATCGTGGAGCTGCGCAAGCGTGGGGCTGACAATGACGAGAACGAGATAGAGACTTGCTTCAACGCCCTTTACGGCGTGATGATGCTGCGTTTGCAGAAGAAAAAGATAAGTCCCGACACTGAACATGCCATCAAAGAAATCAGCACTTTTATAGGGATGCTTTCAGATTATTACCTGAAAGACAAGGAAGAACCGCTTGAATTTGATTGAACATACGGTTTTACGGTTGTGCGGTCATGTGGTTTAAGGTTATGTTGATTTCAATGTAGTCTCAAGCCGGCAGCTGCAAAATCATAACCGTAAGACCGAATAACCGTAAAACCTCATAACCACAAATAAAATGAACATACTTGTTACAGGCTGTAACGGCCAGCTGGGCAGCGAGATAAGGCTGCTTGAAGAGAATTACGGACAGCACACTTATTTCAACACAGACAGGGACGAACTGGATATTACCAACCAGACAGCCGTGGACGATTTTGTCAAAACCCATGCCATAGACGGCATTATAAACTGTGCGGCATACACTGCCGTTGACAAGGCAGAATCCGACAAGCAGCTTTGCACCGCTCTCAATACCGAGGCTCCGGCGTATCTTGCGGCGGCGGTCGAGGCGCGTGGCGGCTGGATGGTGCATGTTTCTACCGATTATGTGTTTGACGGAACGAAGCATACACCTTATGTCGAGACCGACACTCCTTGTCCTAACAGCGTCTACGGCAGCACGAAACTTGCCGGAGAGCTTGCCGTCGGCAAGTTCTGCAAGCGTGTGATGATTATACGCACGGCATGGCTTTATTCCCCGTTTGGCGGCAATTTCGTCAAGACCATGCTCCGCCTTGGCAAGGAGAAGCCTGATCTTGGTGTTATATTCGACCAAATCGGTACTCCGACTTACGCTCGCGACCTTGCCGTGGCGATAATGACGGCCATTGACAAAGGCGTTAAGCCGGGCGTATATCATTTCTCAAACGAAGGTGTATGCAGCTGGTATGACTTTACGAAGGCCATACACCGCATAGCCGGCATAACGTCATGCCGCGTGAAGCCGCTGCACACGGCCGAATATCCCACGCCTGCAAAGCGCCCTGCATACAGCGTATTGGACAAGACCAAAATCAAGGAAACCTACGGCTTGGACATTCCCTATTGGGAAGAAAGCCTGGTGGAGTGCATCAAATTGTTAGCAGACAAAGAATAACCAAATGAACAAGGAAATAGCAAGACGGCGCACGTTCGCCATAATATCACACCCTGACGCGGGAAAAACAACGCTTACCGAGAAGTTTTTGCTTTTCGGAGGGCAAATCCAGGTGGCAGGTGCGGTGAAGAACAACAAAATCCGCAAGACTGCCACGTCTGACTGGATGGACATCGAGAAGCAGCGCGGAATATCCGTGTCAACCTCGGTCATGGAGTTTGACTATGAGGGTTACAAGGTCAACATACTTGACACGCCGGGTCACCAAGACTTCGCCGAAGACACATACCGTACGCTTACCGCCGTTGATTCGGCCATTATCGTGGTTGACGGAGCCAAGGGTGTGGAAGCGCAGACGCGCAAACTTATGAACGTATGCCGTATGCGCAATACGCCGGTAATCATATTCATCAACAAGATGGACCGTGAAGGGCGCGACCCCTTCGACCTGCTTGACGAGCTTGAGCAGGAACTTGAAATAAAGGTGCGCCCCCTGTCGTGGCCAATCAATCAAGGAGCCAAGTTCAAGGGCGTGTACAACATCTATGAGCAGAAGCTTGATTTGTTCACACCTGACAAGCAGCGCGTTACGGAGAAAGTCGAGGTTGACATCTCAAGCGACGAACTCGACCGCCGTGTCGGCGAGGCTGACGCAGCCAAACTGCGTGAAGACCTTGAGCTGGTTGACGGTGTTTACCCTGAGTTCAACGTAGAAGATTACCGCTCGGCAGAGGTTGCCCCGGTATTTTTCGGCAGTGCGCTAAACAACTTCGGAGTGCAGGAGCTGCTTAATTGCTTTGTCGAAATAGCCCCAAGTCCCCGTCCTACGAAGGCCGAGGAACGTATGGTTGAGCCGGAAGAGCCTAAGTTTACGGGCTTCATATTCAAGATAACGGCCAACATTGACCCCAACCACCGCTCGTGTATCGCCTTCTGCAAGGTGTGCAGCGGACGTTTCGAGCGCAACCATCCTTACCTGCACGTGCGTCTTGGCAAGACCGTCCGCTTCTCTTCTCCTACTCAATTCATGGCGCAGCGCAAGAGTACCATTGACGAAGCTTGGCCCGGCGACATAGTGGGTTTGCCCGATAACGGCATCTTTAAAATCGGCGACACGCTCACCGACGGCGAGCAGCTGCACTTCCGCGGTCTGCCGTCGTTCTCGCCGGAAATGTTTAAGTATATAGAGAACGATGACCCCATGAAGTCGAAGCAACTGGCAAAGGGCATCGACCAGCTTATGGACGAGGGCGTGGCGCAGATGTTTGTCAACCAGTTCAACGGCCGAAAAATCATCGGAACGGTAGGTCAGCTTCAGTTTGAGGTGATACAGTACCGCCTCGAAAACGAGTACGGAGCCAAGTGCCGTTGGGAACCGGTGCATCTGTACAAGGCTTGCTGGATAGACTCTGACGACCCTGTGGAGCTTGAGCAGTTTAAGAAGCGCAAGTATCAGTACATGGCAAAGGACAAGGACGGCCGCGACGTGTTCCTTGCAGACAGTGGTTATGTGCTCCAGATGGCGCAGCAGGACTTCAAGCACATCCGCTTCCACTTTACCAGCGAGTTCTGATTTTAAGGTATAATTCTTATTGTTTATATGCAAATCCAGCATAAGTCAAGCCATGATAAGACAGGAAAGACGCTTGGCTTGTGCCGGATTTGTGTGTCTACTGGATGTCAGTCGCGCCGAGAACGGTCAAATTTAGATGCGTCATTTTTCAAATCCAGACTTGTTAGGGAAACGTTTTTCCAGGTATGCTTTTTCCATCATCCTGTCGTTGTCCGTGGCATATTCCGAGTCGTTAAGGCAGAACAATGTAGGGTTGTGCTTTTCAAGAAGCCTGTAATATCTTTGCCTGTGTATTTTTACGTACATTGACTCTTTGTCTGTAACATAACGTAGCACCCCTGTTTTTTCTGCAAGGGCGACATACGAGAACACTATATGCTGAACGTCGTTGTTGCTTCTGATATGGTTCTTGTTGTTTGCCAAGAACTCATCGCGCATCACTTCCTCGGCCACGTGTTTGCAGTTACTTTTAGTGTAGGCACCAATATTGTGGTGGGGCATGGCTGTATAATATACTCCACACTTTTCGTATACAAGCTGTGAAGTGCGTTCTATCGTCTTGCTCCAGTTCTTGAGCGGTTTCTTACGTATGTTTTCTCGCCAAAACCACCTTAGCCTCCTGAACGGTTTGCGCCTGAGACGTATTATAGGAAGGCCTGACGGGGTGAAGAAAAAGTCAGGGGTTGTTTCTTTGTTGATAAAGGTGTCGTCGTTAGCTTGCAGGAAATGTTCTGACAATTCTGGTATTCTGTACACGTAATGTCCTATCAAGCTTGAGTTGAAGCATGGCAGGCTTTCTTCCGGCAGAATGTCGGTGTGGTCTATGATTTTTATTTTTGGATTTGACGTGTTCAGCCACGCCGGCACCTGATTGTCTGTCATGATGAATATTTTTCTAATCCAAGGTGCATACATCTCTATTGACCGCAGACTGTATTTCAGTTCGTCGTTGTCGGCGTAGCGGCCTTTGCAGTCCTTTTCGTTGCTTTCCGATGTCTTTCCGATGAAGGCATTACGCTTTGCCTGCCATACAGGGTCGTTGCCGTCAACCTAAAGATATACTAAGTCAATGTCCATAATATCTGAATTGTATTGTTGTTTTTACTTCTTGTCAATTGTCGGATGCTTCTTACAATTGATATTGTAAGTGTGGCCTTGGAAAGTTTTTTACGTTCACATTACGGCTGTTGTCATAATAGCATTGTCCTTATTGCCTTTCACTGCAAAGATAACGTAAAAGTTTTACATCGCAAAATGAAAGATACATTTTTATGTGGTAAGCTGTTTGCGTTTCTTTTATAGTGGTTGGTTGTAAGGTATATTGTGTGCCTTTTGTTGCTGCGCTTATATCATTTCTGCCGTTCAAACGCATCGTTTGGACGGTGGAAACGATGCGTTTGGACGGCCTTTGCCTTGCGTTTTGGCGGCTTATATTCGCTCTTTTGCAAGTGCTTGAAAACCAACGGGTTACCTTAGTCGTTGCAAAAGGCCGTCTTTCGCCTTGCCAAAGACGGCCTTTTAGCGTGCCAAAGACGGCCTTTGGGAATGTAAAATGTGGCATATGGGATTTTTTTTGATTTTTGTTTTGCATAACATCAAACATGTATTATCTTTGCATTTGGATAAACTTGCAGAGACAACTTTTATGAGATACCTCAACCCTAAGGCCGACCTCACCTTCAAAAAAGTGTTCGGCGAACATCAGGACATCGTAATCAGTTTCCTAAACGCGCTGCAGTCGTTTAGCAGTTCGCGGCGCGAGGCGATGAAGAAAGGTTTTAATGAAGGATTTGATAAAAGGGATGGCAAAAGGTATTGAGGAAGGCACGGCAAAAGGAGAGTCCGAAAGTATGGCAAAAGGTATAACCACAGGCAGCAGGAAGAACGGATTAAGAATGCGTGCAACTTGAAACGGCTTAGAGCGCCAGTTGAAACGATAGCCAAGGCTACAGGGCTTGTGGTTGACGATATAGCTGATTTGTAAATGCTGCCAGATGGAAAGGGATACTGTAAAAAACGTTCGAGAATGAAATATAAGTTATTGGCCGCCAGCAAGGATATAGGTGAGCATGTCAACATCGGGGATTACATTCAGGCGTTGGCGGCGGCGCAATTCTTGCCCAAAGTTGATGGCTTTATCCAAAGGGAAAGGCTGAAAGATTATGATGGGGAAGAATGTAAGGTAATCATGAATGGATGGTACATGCACAATACGGAACAGTGGCCTCCGTCGGATAAGGTAATCCCATTGTTTGTCGCCTTTCATATCAATGCTACGGCTAAGGAAGGGATGGTCTCGGATAAGAGTGTTGATTACCTGAAGAAGTATCAGCCAATCGGTTGCCGTGATTATTTTACCATGGACTTGCTTGCTTCTAAAGGTGTGGACGCGTATTTCTCTGCGTGTCTGACTTTGACCTTGGGAATGAAATATAAATCGGAAGATAAGGAAAACAAATGTTATTTTGTAGACCCGTTTATACCGAAGAAAAGAAAAGGGGCTGATGAAATAGGAAATGCATTGTGGCTTTTGTTTCACTGTAACAAGTGGAATGCCATAGCGAAAATAGCACGGAAACTGCCATATAAGAGGAATTTCAAGAAGATAATCCATACATGCCGTTTTTATCGTGCTTACATCAAGTTGTTCACGGAAGAGACCCTTGTCGATGCAGAGTATATATCCCAGCAGAATGCAGGTTATTTGTTAAAGTTCAAGACCGATGAAGAACGGTTGGCTGAGGCCGCACGGCTTGTTGGCAAATATGCTAAGGCGCGGTTGGTGGTGACATCGAGAATTCATTGTGCATTGCCATGCATAGGATTGGAAACACCTGTCATCTTGACAGAGAACGCAGGCCAGTCTGAGAAAAAGGCGTGCAGGATGGGCGGCATAAGTGATTTTTTCAACATAATAAGTTTGAACGGTACTGGATACGAGACAAACTTCCATTTCGATAATGGCAGAAAGCTGTCTGTTTCTGAATTACCCCCCTATGGCAGGGGATTTATGGAAGCAATATACTGCCCGATTGATTGGAGTCTGCAAGGATTTTGTTGCTAAAGAATAATGACAGAATTATAAGTGTAGCAAATGAATATGGATATTGATTTGGTGTATCTTTGGGTGGATGGAAATGACCCAAAATGGCAAGCCAGGCATGATGCTTTCTGTGGCAATGTGTCAGGAGATGCAGAGCTTAACGGCAAGAACCGTTACGCAAACAACGATGAACTGAAATACAGTCTGCGGTCTGTTGCGATGTATGCGCCGTGGATAAGGAGAGTATTCATCGTTACAGACAACCAGACACCAGGATGGCTTGACACGTCAAATCCAAAAGTCAAGGTTGTTGACCATGCTGAGATTATGCCAGTGGAAAGCCGGCCATGTTTCAATTCCAGCCTAATAGAACATTTTTTATACCGTATACCGGGGTTGGCCGAGCATTTTTTGTACGCCAATGACGATACGTATATCAACAAAGAAGTCGCTCCTGATAATTTCTTTACACAAGACGGTTTCCCTATTATACGGTTTAAACGTATGCTTTTTAGGGATTTCCGTTGGGCTTTCCGTGAGAAAGTGCGCAACAAGCATTTGAGTAATTACAGGACGATGCTCGTCCGCTCGTCACGTATGGTGAAAGAACGTTATGGAAAATATTATACAGGGATACCTCATCACAATATCGACGCTTTCCTTAGGAGTGATTATCAGCGTATTGTTGAGGACGTTTTCCGTGAAGAATTTTCGGCGAACAATATGAACAGGGTGCGTAGTGACGACGATGTTCACCGTAGTGTCGTGTCTTATGCTGCATTGGCGGAAAATCGGGGAAAACGGTTTTACGTAACAGAGAAAGATTCAATGTATGTGAAAATCCACAAGGAAAGGTATTACACAATGCTTGACAAATACCAGCCAATGTTTTTTTGCATGAATGATTCGCAATATGTTACCGACCGTGGCAGGGCTATGTCGAAGGCATATTTGCAAAAGAGGTTTCCTGAAAAGTCGGAGTTTGAGAAATAATTAGGGGTATGTATGTGCCTGGATAGTGGTTTTGTGATAGATGACGGATTGTCGGCATTGCTGCAAGAGTGTGACGCGTTGAAGGCGCGTCTTAACGGAATGCGTCCTTTACCAGCCGCGGCGTTGAGTAAAATTGAGGATGCTTTCAATATAGAATATACCTACGAGAGCAACCGTATAGAGGGCAACACGCTTACATTGCAGGAGACCGAACTTGTGGTGAACGAGGGACTGACAATTTCCGGGAAGTCGATGCGTGAGCACTTGGAAGCCATAAACCATGTTGAAGCCATAGGTTTTATACGTGATTTCGCCAAAAGCGGCATGGGCATCAGCGAGAGTACTATCAAGCAGATACACGCGCTTGTGCTGCACGGCATCGACCGTGACAACGCCGGGCGTTACCGTACAGTTCCCGTTATGATTTCGGGCAGCAGGCATACGCCTCCGCAACCTTACATGCTTGGCAAGCTGATGGAGGATTTTATGCTGTCTTTCAAGGAAATGGAGGCGCAGGGCGTGCATCCCGTCGTTGTCGCCGCATACCTGCATGACGAGCTTGTGCGCATACATCCGTTCATTGACGGCAACGGGCGTACTTCAAGGTTGCTGATGAACTTGTACTTGTTGAAGAGCGGTTTTGTCATCGTCAACCTTAAAGGTTCGAATGATGCGAAAGTAGTTTATTATAAGGCGTTGGAGGCATCCCATGTTGACAAGTGGCATGGAGCGTTCCTGGAGCTTGTCGCGGCAGCAGAGGTTGAGGCTTTGAAACGCTATTTGTCTGTCCTCGGCGACCCCTGCCTTGCTGGCGGATGAGCAAGATTTGAAGGCTTGCGTTATGATTTTGAATATTCGGTTTTAGTGGATAAGTAATTTGGAACACAACAATATGGACATTGACTTGGTATATCTTTGGGTTGACGGAAGCGACCCACGGTGGTTGGTTAAGCACAACGCCTGCATCGGGAAGACGGAAGAGCGGTCGACGGTTAACTGTAAGGGCCGCTACGCCGACAATGACGAGCTGAAGTACAGCCTACGTTCGGTGGAGATGTATGCACCTTGGGTTCGTAAAATCTTCATCGTAACAGACGAGCAGGTGCCGTCGTGGCTTGACACGTCGAACCCGAGAATAAGGGTGGTCGACCACAAGGAAATAATGCCGGAGGTATGCCTTCCGTGCTTCAATGCTACGGTAATAGAGCATTTTCTTTGGAATATTCCGGGCTTGTCGGAGCATTTTCTTTTCGCTAATGACGACATGCTGATAAACAGGTCGCTGTCTCCGAGCTTCTTTTTCGCCGACGACGGTCTGCCGGTAATCCGCCTCAACCATAGCGGATTGCGGAACTTTTACCTTGCGTTTAAGAAGAAGTTTCTTGGCATAAAGTTCAAGAATTACGTCCAAATAGTTTACAACGCGGCTAAGTTGGTTGAGACGAAGTATGGCGTTTTCTACGGTTGCAAGACCCATCACAACATAGACGCTTACCTGAAAAGCGACTATCAGCGCATAGAAGAGATGTTCAAGGAGGAGATAGAGCCAACCTTGGGCAACCATGTGCGCAGCGAAAACGACATCCAGCGTAGCCTCTACGCATACGTGGCGATGGCCGAAAAGCGTTGCCATCCCGTCTATGTAGACCGCAAGACGTCGTTCCGCTTCCACATACAGAACATGAAGCATTACAAGATGTTGGAAGAATACAACCCCATGCTGTTCTGTATGAACGACTCGGAATACGCGACTGACGACGACAGGAGGAAGGTTACGGAGTTTCTGAAACAGCGTTTCCCCGACAAGTCGGAGTTTGAGAAGTGACCCGTCGGTGATATTTTTAATCGAAATTGGTAAAAGTCGATAAGGCGATATGGATATAGATTTGGTATATCTTTGGGTCGACGGCAGCGACCCCAGGTGGCAGGCAAAGCGTAACGCCTGCATAGGAAGGACGGAAAAGCAGCCCGGCGTGAACTGTGAAGGCCGCTATGCCAACAACGACGAACTGATGTACAGCCTGCGTTCGGTGGAGAAGTACGCCCCGTGGCTGCATAAAATCTACATCGTTACGGACGAACAGACACCAGCATGGCTTGACACTTCAAACCCCAAAGTCTGTATCGTAGACCATAAGGACATCATGCCCGAAGTCTGCCTGCCGTGCTTCAATTCCACGGTAATAGAACATTTCCTGTGTAAAATCCCAGGACTTTCAGAGCATTTTTTGTTTGCCAACGACGACATGTTTATCAACAGGCCGGTGAAGCCGGGCGACTTTTTCGCTTCGGACGGCCTGCCTATAATACGGTTCACCCGCAGGCCGTTCAGGAAATTCACATTATGGTTCAAGCAGAAGATACAGAAGAGGCGGCTAAGCAATTACCTGCAAATCATACAGAACGCCGCGGAGTTGGCTGAAAAGAAGTTCGGTGTCTATTACGGAGGCAAGACACACCATAACATCGATGCCTATCTGAAGAGCGATTGCGAGCACGTTGAGCAGATGTTCAAGAAGGAGTTTGAGGTTACATGGCCTAATCATGTGCGCAGTGCGAACGACATCCAGCGTAACATTTACGCATACGTGGCGTTGGCCGAGAAGCGTGCGCACCTGCATTATGTCACGCAGAAGACATCGTTCAGGCTGCATATACACAGGGAAAGCAATTATGTGAAGTTTGAGAAGTGCAATCCAATGCTGTTCTGCATGAACGATTCGGAGTTCGCAAGCGACAATGACCGCAGGCGGATGGCCGATTTCCTGAGCTGCCGCTTCCCCGAAAAGTCAGCATTCGAGAAGTAGCCGGTTAGTCCTCTTCGATGTCGTTAAGGTCGAACCGGTGGAAGTAGTCTATCTTCAGCTCCTTTGTCCGGCCTGCGGCGCGGCCCCGCGCCTGCTTCTCCACAAACTCCTCGTATGACCTTACGGCGTAGTGGTTAATGCGGATGACGTCCTGTTGAGGCTCGCGTTCGCGGAAGTTCTTTCTTATCGGGCAGCCGTGAGAGTCGGCGGCGCGGCCTGATATGCGTGCCGCTTCGTGGCATCCTATCATGTTGAATACGCGCCTCGGGTCCACGATGCTTTTAACATGGCGGTTGAGTATGTGGCCGGGCTGCGAGTGGCGTTTGAACCTCTCCATCATCGTTCCCGGAGTTTTCTTCTTTGCTCCGCCGCTGCCGTAGACCAGCCAGTTGATTTCCACCACGGGAAAAGCCTCGAAGCGGCGCAGGAAGTCGGGTATTGTCTTGTCCTTGACGGGCACTATGAACTCGTCAAGGTCTATGAGGGCGAGCCACCGTGTGTCAAGCCTGTGCTTGTCGAAGCAGGCGTCGTAGGCGGCGAGCTGCACGTGGTGGCCGGGGAAGTAGTTGTATTCCACCAGTCCCTCCTCGATGTATGGCGCAAGCACTTCCTTCGTACAGTCGGTGCTTTCGTTGTCGTAGATGTAGAATTTGTCCACCCCATTGCTCCTGTGCCATTCTATCCATTCCTTGAAATACGGCCCTTCGTTCTTCGCTATGGCGCAGACGGCCAGGTAATGCGTGGGCTTCGTGTGGTCGCGGTGCAGCCTGTACATCAGTTTCAGCGCGTTGAGCGGTCCGTAGCGCAGTATTCCGCGCCAGCGGTTTCGCGCCATTTTGAAGGGAATAATCCCGGCTATTATCTCGGCATAGACCTTTTTCATAGGGTGCGGTTATGAGGTTTTGCGGTTATTGGGGTGTACGGTTTTGCGGTTGTCGGGTTATGGGGTTTTACGGTTTTATGGCTTTGCTGTTTTAGGCAATCCGTCTGCATGACCGTAAAACCGTATAACCGCATGACCGTATGCTTACTTCTCGAAACTTGATTTCTCGGGCAATATGTGCTCGAAGGCGTTGCGTATGTTCTCCATCACCTGCGCATAGTTGCGTATGTGCACGTTGTCGTTGAGGCAAACGAGCTTGTACGCCTGGTCGTGTATGGCCTTGACGGCCTGCTTCGGGCGCAGCATCAGTGGGAACATCTTGGTGTCGCGGTATGTGTTGTACGGTTCGAAGTTGCCGCGGCAGATTTGCCATGTGCGGAAAAGCTCGGGCGTATAGTCGGTGTATGCGCGGAACTTGTTGGCCGACGCTTGTGTGAGTTCGTCTCCGGCGGCGTTCCATACCTCCTCGAACGTCGACTTGAGGTAGGGCTGGGCGTTGTGCGGAGTGCGCAGGGTGACGAACTTGCCGTAAGGCTTCAGCAGATAGTTGAGGCGTGCCTTCGAGCCGTAGTCCTTGCAGAACCACTTGTCGTGCCACCGCTCCATTACCTCCTTCTTGTCGAAGTGGCGGTTTATGATTTTTATGCTGTTGAGCAGTGTCTTGTACCATTGCGACCACGACGGGTTGTACTGGAACACGGATATGTCGCATGGCAGGCCGTTGTGGAAGAAGCGGTCTTGTCCGGTATGGTTTATCAGATAGAAATCGTCGTTGAAATAGACGAAGTGCTCGGCCAGGCCGGGTATTTTGTGAAGGTAGTATTCTATTACTACCGAGTTGAATGTAGGCAGGAACTGCTCCGGGATATAGTCCTTGTGGCTTACCAGATTGATTTTGGGGTTGTCCTCGTCAAGCCATTCCGGCTTCTGTCCGCACGTGATGAAGTGGATTTTACGCACCCAAGGGGCGAACTTCTCCACGCCCCTGAACCAGTATTTCAGGAAGCCGTAGTCGCGGAAGCGGGCTTCGGACACTCCGTTCTTGGTGTTGCCCTTGTTGCCGGAATACTTGGCGAAGTCGGCCTGCCACTTGGGGTCGTCCATGTCAACCCATGTTATTACAAAATCTATATCCATAGTATTGTGATAGCTTCTTTATCGGTCAATATGTAATTTTGCAGAGCCTTATGCTTCCTTCTTGGCTCTTCTGAAACGTTTGTGCGACCACAGGTACAGTTCGGGCTGGCTGTTGACGGCCCGTTCAAGGTATTGGAAGTAAAGGTCTGTCAGCTCGAAGTCGGGCAGCGTGCGCGGATTGTCGTGCATCCTGACGAACTCCGCCGTGTAGAACCCGCGCCTTGTACGCTTAACGTCGAGGTAAAAGGCTTCAAATCCGTAGTGCTTTATGATTTTTTCAGTGCCTGTCAGAGCCGGCACATAGTGGTTGAGGAAGTGCAGGTAATGGTGCGAGTCCCTTTTCCTGGGCGACTGGTCGGCTATGAAGCCGATGGTGCATACCTTGCCTGCGGCGGCCAGCTCTGTGGCATACCGTGCCGTCTTGTGCATCTCTACGCTCACCGCGCCCATGCGTTCGCGTATGTGCAGCATCAGGCGGTCCATGTTGGGATTGCTTAGTTTGTGGTATATTTGTGCGCCGATAGTGCCTTTTTCCAGCCACAGCGGCATGGACGAAACCCATTCCCAGTTGCCGTAGTGCCCTAAATATACGGCTACCGACTTGCCGCTGCGCAGCGTGGCGTTGACCTCCTCAATGTTCTTGAAGGCCATGCGCCGCCTGATTTCATCGGGAGATATGGTAGCCAGCTTGCAGGTTTCGAGCATCATGTCCATGAAAAAGCGATAGAACGCCTTTTCCAAATGCTTTGTTTCGTGCAGGCTCTTGTCGGGATAGCTCTCGGTAAGGTTTTTGCGTACTATCTTACGACGGTAACGTATGATGTAATACAACAGGTAGAACATACCGTCTGACAGGATGTAAAGCATACGGAACGGGATGCGTGACAGCAGCTTCAGGACGAAATGGAGCAGGGGGTATGTTCTTTCCGCCATGTTCATTGTGTATTTTCCTATTTGATGTTCAGGCTACAAAATTAAGATTTTTTTCCCATAAGGCCAATGTTTTACCATACTTTTCGGTAAAAAACAAGGCTCATGGGGAGTAGGGTAGTGAGTGTAGCCGATGCGAAAGGTGGCCTTTGGCCTTGTCAAAGACGGTCTTTAGCACTGCTAAAGACCGTCTTTTGCAAGGCGATTTGCGGTCTTTTGCAACGGTGTTTGTAACCTGCTGGTTTTAAGTAAGTTACAAATCTGTACACGGAAGGTGCGGCGAGGCTTGCGGCTTCGTTGCCTGCCGGCTTGTATCTTGTCCCTTGTCTGCTTAATGTGGTTCATCCGCAAATCTGTTGGATGGTTGTTGAAGGTCATTCCGTTTATGTCCTGCTGCAAGTCAGGCTGTCGGTAATATGTTTTGGCGGATTTGCAATCCGCCGAAAAGTACTATAAGGATTTGCAATCCGCTCAAACCACACAACCATGAGGTAAATGTATGGGCATGTGCGGATTGCAAATCCGCAATTAGAAACCGCCGGATTGCAAATCCGGCGGAACAAATGCTTTCATTAATAGACCTTTATTTTATCCAACAGATTTGCGGATGAACCGTCAATCGCAGGTTTTACAGCCGTAGCCTTTGCTTTTATCAGCAAAAACATTATCTTTGCAGGCGGAACAAACAATGCGGACTGCGCCATGCGTCGCACGCCGCCTGCTAACCCTTATGAAAGAATTTCTGCAAGTATTGCGCCGCTTCGTGCCGCCATACAAAAAATATCTTGTGCTCACCATCGTGTTCAACATCCTCTCGGCCGTGCTGAACATAGTGTCGTTCATGGCAATAATACCCATCCTGCAAATCCTGTTCAAGACCGAGAGCACCACCGCCACGGTACAGTTGATGGAGTGGCGGCTGTGGGAACACTTGTCTGCCTTCGACTTCGGCGCGCTCAAGGACGTGGCCGGCAACAACGCCGAATACTACGTGCGCCTGCTCATCAACGACTACGGGCAGACGCTCACGCTGCTTTTCATCGGCCTCGCGCTGGCCTTCATGACCCTGCTCAAGACCGGAGCCTACTTCATCTCGTCGGCCACCGTAATACCGATACGCACTGGTATAGTGCGCGACATACGCAACCAGCTCTACCACAAGATAACTTCGCTCCCCCTGGGCTTCTTCTCCGAGGAGCGCAAGGGCGACATAATAGCGCGCATGAGCGGCGACGTGCTCGAGGTGGAAAGCTCAATCATGGCCTCGCTCGACATGCTCTTCAAGAACCCGATACTCATCTTCGCCTACTTCACGACGATGATGCTCGTAAGCTGGCAGCTCACTCTGTTCACCATCCTGTTCGTCCCGCTCATGGGATGGGTCATGGGGCGCGTGGGCCGCAGGCTCAAGCAGAAGTCGAAGGAGGCGCAGGCACTGTGGAGCGACACGATGAGCCAGTTGGAAGAGACGCTCGGCGGACTGCGCATAGTCAAGGCCTTCTGCGCCGAGGACAAGATGAACCGGCGCTTCGACAGGATAAATTCCGAGTACCGCGAGAACGTGCGCCGCGTCAACACCCGTCAGCAGATGGCCCACCCTATGAGCGAGTTCCTCGGCACGCTGATGATAGTCATCGTGCTGTGGTTCGGCGGAATGCTCGTGCTCGGCGGCAATGGGCTAAGCGGACCGACGTTCATCTACTACATGACAATACTGTACAGCATCATCACCCCCCTCAAAGACTTCGCCAAGGCGGGCTACAACATACCCAAGGGACTGGCCTCGATGGAGCGCATCGACAAAATACTGATGGCCGAGAACAACATAAAGGAACGCCCGGACGCAGTACACATCAGCGAGTTCAAGGACAAGATAGAGTTCCGCGACGTGTCGTTCCGCTACGGGGAGAAGTGGGTGCTGCGCCACATCAACCTCACAGTGGAGAAAGGCAAGACCATAGCCATAGTGGGACAGAGCGGCGGAGGCAAATCAACCCTCGTTGACCTAATCCCCCGTTACTACGACGTGCAGGAGGGCGAGGTGCTGATTGACGGCGTTAACGTCAAGGACATGGCCATACACGACCTGCGCCAGCTCATCGGAAACGTCAACCAGGAGGCCATACTCTTCAACGACTCCTTCCGCAACAACATATCGTTCGGCGTGGCCGAAGCCACCCAGGAGCAAATAGAAGCAGCCGCGCGCATAGCCAACGCGCACGACTTCATCATGGAAACCGAGCACGGCTACGACACCAACATAGGCGACCGCGGCAGCCGCCTGTCGGGAGGGCAGCGCCAGCGCATAAGCATTGCGCGCGCAATACTCAAAAACCCACCCATCCTTATACTCGACGAGGCCACCTCGGCGCTCGACACCGAGAGCGAACGCCTTGTGCAGCAGGCTCTCGAACACCTTATGAAGACGCGAACGACGGTTGCCATCGCCCACCGCCTTTCAACCATAAAGAACGCCGACGAAATCTGTGTCATACACGAAGGGCGCATCGTGGAGCGCGGCACTCACGACGAGCTGCTCGCCATGGACGGCTATTACAAGAAGCTGAACGACATGCAAAGCCTGTAGACAAAGCCATGAAGAAAGCCATGCAAGCCATAGTTTACGCGGCGTTCCTTCTCATGTCGCTGCTCCCCTACAAGGCTCTTTACGCCCTGTCGGGCATCTTGTACGTAGTCAACTACCGCATTGTGCGCTACCGCCTGTCAACCGCAAGGCGCAACATGGCGGCCGCATTCCCCGAGAAAAGCCGCGAAGAGCTGCGCCGGATGGAGCAAGGCTTCTACCGCTGGCTGTCAGACTACTTCGTGGAGACGGTCAAGCTGATGACCGTCTCGCACAAGGAGCTGATGCGCCACGTGGAGTTCCGCGGCACGGAGGCCGTAGAGGACTGCTTCGACCGCGGCCAGGCGTGCACCGGAATACTGGGACATTACTGCAACTGGGAGCTGCTTTCAGCCGCGGGCAAAGTGTTCACGCGCCACAAGGAGGCCGTAGTCGGACTGGTGTACGCCCCAATTCCCAACAAAACCATCGACCGCCTGTTCATCAAGATACGGCAGAGCATGGGCGGAGTGTGCGTGCCCAAGAGGGACATACTGCGCTATCTGGTATCATTCCGCAGGCAAAACCTGATGAATATATTTGGCTACATGGCCGACCAAGAGCCTCAATGCCACAAAGCCCAGCTGCGGCTTACCTTCCTAAACAGCACGGTCACGGCCATTACCGGCCCCGAGCGGATAGCCCGCAAGCTGGGCAACGCCGTGTTTTACGTTGACACCGAGCGTCCCGAACGCGGCAAGTATGTGTGTACGTTCCGGCTTATTACGGACGACGCGGCGTCACTGCCCGAGCACGAGGTGACAAGACGCTTCTTCGCAATGCTCGAACAGAGCATCCGCCGTGACCCGCGTTTCTACCTGTGGACGCAGGAAAGAGTGAAAAACTAAAAGTGAAGAGTGAATAATCCATGACGATAGGATATGACGCGAAGCACATAGTGTGCGACAATACAGGGCCTGGCAGTTACGGCAGGACGCTCATTAACGACATAGCCGACGCCGCAACGCCCGACATAATGCTCAACCTGTACACCCCGGAACGCGGCGACGCCGCCCTGAGACGGCAGGTAACGCCGCGGCAGAACATAAAGTATGTCTACCCGGAAGCAGGCATGAACCCTCTGGCAAAGGCTCTGTGGCGCACGCGGGGCATGGTGGCCGACCTCGTGCGCGACGGCGTAAAGCTGTACCACGGGCTGTCGGGCGAGCTGCCGGTGGGCATCAAGGAGGCAGGCATAAAGACCGTAGTGACTGTACACGACCTAATCTTCATGCGCCACCCGGAGTGGTACCCGTGGCTCGAGAGGAGGATACTGGCGTGGAAATTCAAGAAGACTTGCATCGAGGCCGACCGCATAATAGCCATCAGCGAGTGTACCAAGCGCGACGTGATGCTGTACGGCGACGTGCCGGCCGACAAAATAGAAGTAATCTACCAGAGCTGCGGCACGCGCTACAAGATGCGCGAGGGCGAGAAGAAGATGCAGGAGGTGCACACCGACTACATGCTGCCCGAGCGTTACATAGTGAGCGTAGGCACGGTGGAAGAGCGCAAGAACGTGCTGCTGGCGGTAAAGGCGATGCGCCTGTTGGACGCCGACGTTAGCCTGGTAGTAGTGGGAAAGCCTACCGCCTACTGCGAGAAGGTGAAGCGATACGTGGCGCAGAACGGGCTGTCGGACCGTGTAATGTTCCTGCACAACGTGCCGGCCGACGACCTGCCGGCCATATACCAGATGGCCGAAGCGTGCGTATGCCCGTCGCGCTACGAGGGTTTCGGACTGCCCGTAATCGAAGCGATACAGAGCGGACTGCCCGTAGTGGCCTGCACGGGCAGCTGCCTTGAAGAAGCCGGAGGCAACGCCACGCTGTACGTAGACCCCGACGACGTGTACGGAATGGCCGACGCCATGAAGCTGACTCTCAAAGGAGCGCCCGGCCGCGACGAGCGCATCGCCGCCGGACGGCAGTACATCTCGCGCTTCGAGAACAACAATGTGGCGCAGCAGGTGCTCTCGGTGTACAGCGAGGTGCTAAACGGCTGAGCCTTACCTTTTTACCCTTTTGCCTTTATACCTTTACCACATGTTCCCAGTCAGTCTATCGGCAGCCCGATGATGCAACCCTTAAAGTCTTCTTTTTTGCCAACTGCGGCCTCAGCCTGCTTGACCATTTCGTCAAGCGAAGGCGTGCTCTCGGCCAGCGCGGCCATGCTTAGGAACGAGCGGTAGAACCGCTTTTCCTTGTCATGCTGCCCCACGAGGCCGTATGTCTGCGCCACGTTGAAGATTGTAGCCATGCTTTTGTTGTTGCGCTTCAGCGCTTCAAGCCACGCGTAGATGGCGTTCCAGTAGTCACCTTTCTTGTAATATCCCTCGCCCAAGGCGCGCTTCACGATGTAGACCACGCGCCCGTCGGGCTGCATCAGGTTGTAAGCGATGTTAAGGTACTCGATGCCCTCGTCCACATTGCCCATGTCGATGCACACCATTCCGAGGCGGTACAGGCATCCGGCGTCCTTCATCTGCTTCATCTCCGCCGCCTTGAGCAGCCACAGGCGGGCAAGACTGTCCTTCCGCGTCTGCATGTATGACATGCCAAGCGAGTACACCACGTTGTACGACGAGTCGCCAAGAGCCAGCAGCTTATGGTATGCGGCCACGGCTGCGTCGAAGCTTTGCATGAGAAACTGTGCGTCGGCGTTCTGCCTTAGCACGGGAATGCATGTTGAATCCCTTTCGAGATAATCGTTGGTAAGCACTCTCGCGCTCGACGGCAGATACCTGTCGTCGGTGTTGTATATGGCCGCCACGGCGGCGGTCGTCTCCCCGTCCATTGGGCAGCGGCGCAGTATGGCGCGCCCCCAGGCCATCTGTCCATCGTTGTCTTCAAGCCTCCTGTAACACTCGAACAGGCAACGCATCTGCTCCAGCGTAAGACTGTCGCCGCCCGGACCCGCCACAGGCAGCATCGTATCGACGCAACGGCGGTAGTCGCCGCGCATATAATAACACCGCGCCACCTTCCGTTGCAGCGCGGCGGAGCTGTCGGCGGCCATCGCCTCGCCGTAATACGTCAGTGCGTGGAACGTGTCGTGCACGTCCATACAGCTGTCACCCCTTGCCTCCGCGCCGTCAGCCTGCCCGTAAGCAGCCGTGGCTGTGGCTGCCAGCAGGGCGATAATAACAAATGTTTTACGCATCATAGTAATCAGTTTTTCACGTTTTCATACAAGGCAGAGGCGGCGCAGACGCGCAGAAAGACAGTCCGCTGCCGTTCTCGCGTGCGCCGCCTGCCTTATGCAAAGATAATGCAAACGAGTGGAAAGCAAGCTTGCTTGCAGTTTCCCGAGTGCGGCTTATCTTATGCAAAGATACCAATAAAAACGGTAAGCACAAAGGAATATTCCATATTTAACTAAACATTTTAGTCTATTTTGCTGTCGTCCGCGTAACAGCCTGACATCCAGCGCAATGCAAAAGGCCGTCTTTTAGCGTGTAA
>ENA-ORSA01001317-ORSA01001317.1-human-gut-metagenome-genome-assembly--contig:-NODE-1317-length-21171-cov-2.880849_pt1 | contig 21171 bp, 18 predicted proteins | sample MGYA00242179_ERZ509142 | MGnify/ENA primary metagenome ERZ509142 (study PRJEB26280, sample SAMEA2338659) | human gut metagenome | biome: human gut; feature: human-associated habitat; material: faeces... | reverse complement strand
TCAACACAGCGTTACCGAAGGAACCTGTTCCACCAGTAATCATAAGGGTTTTACCTGCAAAAATGCTCATAGTTTTATTATTTAATTATTTTTAAAATCATAAATCATATTGCTCACACTCACCCTATCTATAGCTCTCTGATAGATGTCTTTTACCAAATCCACCATAAGATCTGTAGTAAATTCGTTTAATGACAATTTCTCTTTACCCAAGAAGTTGATGAAGCAACGGAGTGCCATCTCACGGTTGTGAGCAGCCTCAAAGTGACCTTCTTCTTTGTCTTTTTCTATTTTTCGACGAGAATACGTAAAGAAATCATTTTTCATCTTTGTGAAAAATAATGGCGAGTGGATTATTCTGCTATTTCAAAATCCTCATTATGCACATCATTGATAGCTACTGCATAGCCACCGAAGTCCATAACGAGCTGACGATTTTTCAATATACGCACTACATAGCCTACTTGTCCTGCCATTATTCCTGTTAATACGCGAAGCTTTACATGGTCTTTCGCAAACTTCACAAAAGGATCACGCAAGAAAGTAACACGTTCTGGTTCTGATTCCATCACATGCATAAAGGGGCGCATTACACTGTCTTTAATGGAAGCAGGGCTTCCATCCATACAATTATTGACAAGATGGTATCGGGGAAAATTATCTTGGAGAAAGGCTTTAAGCTCTTCTGTCTCTCCTTGCAAAAACACAAGACCGCTGACAGTTGGTTTTTCTTCTTTTACTACGCCTTTGCCATTTGGCTTACGCTTATAACTGATGGTACGATGGATAAAACAATTAGGTTTGAAATCGCCTTTTAACTTGACGGTTTTAAGTGTTCTTTCAAATTTTTCTGCCGCAAAATGTTGGATAAAGAGGTATCCCCACGGCGTTCCTTCTTCTTCGCTATCGGACATTCCTTCTACTTTTCGAGCCGATTTTTCATCAGACCGAATAACGTGGATGCCCTTTGGTAAACGCTTGTTGTTATACATATCGTTTACGTCGGCTGTAAAAGAAGGAAGTGAGCCGACCTGCGTCATTTCCTTTATCTACTTTATGTCACTGTTGGCTGTTATCACTTGGAATGACTGTGCCTGTTTTAAATTGACATTGTTCATAAATTCATACTATTGAGGTGCATGAAGTCCAGTTAAGAAGTTCTAATGTAAAAACACGTCAGTAAACCTAACTGCCTCACATTCTTACTGCTTTATGGCTTTGAATCTCTATTCGTTCTTACTTCTCTTCTAGTGTAAGATACGTAAACCGCTTTACTTTGTTGAATACCAAGCGGTTTTGAGTGGTGCGATATTGGGATTGTAAAACATTTGTGTGCAAAAATGCAGAAAATCAAAATTTTTCCGATGGAAAATGATAATAAATGAAGGAAATGCCGTATCTTTGTCACCGAATACGTATCTTACACTAGAAGAAATGTACATTTGTAAAACCTCTTGGAGGTGTTTTTCTGTTGCTTTTTTACTCTGATTTCTTACTTCTTTCCTTCATGTATTCTTTTAATGATAGTCCGATTGGCCTCGCTTATTTTTGATACGTCAATAGAATTCAGATACACTTGTGTGGTTTTGTAAGATTGGTGTCCCATGCCTTCACTGATAATAGGTATCGGTATATTCATGTCTCTGGCTATGCTTGCCCATGAATGTCGGGCGACATAAGCGGTGAGAGGCGTTTTCAAACCTATCATTATACCGATTTTCTTCAAAGACCGATTGACTTTTTCTTGCACACGCTTGTATTGCTTGTATTCTGTTCCATCTGTTTGTTTGATGATGGGGAACATGTAGGGTGAATCTTCTGTTAGGTGTGCGTAACGCTCAACGATTTCTTGATGTACTTGTTCCCATTCCACCATTATTGGTTGGTTCGTTTTCTTTCTACAATAGGTCAATATGCCATTCTTCAAGTCGCTTTTCTTCAGGTAAGCAATGTCTACAAATGGCATTCCTCGCATATAGAAGCTGAACATGAACATGTCTCTTGCGAATGTCAAAGTGGTACCTGCTTTCAACTCCAAATTCTGCAAGGCAAGGATGTCTGACTCTGATAGTGCACGTTTAGTGGTTGTCACGTATGACAAACGCACATGACTGAATGGTTTCCTTTCTTCACTCAACATACCGTTGTTTGCTGCCTTACAAAACAAGGTGTTTAGAGTGCGCAAGTAGAAGCGGATGGTGTTTGGCTTCTGGTTCCTATTGGCAAGCCATGCTTCATACTCTTCTATCATGTCTGGCGTAAGCTCGTCAAAAACAAGATCCTTGTTCTGACGATATTCCTTGAAGCGTCGGTAGGCACTGATGTAGGTGTTTGCCGTACCATGTTTTTGCATCTGCTCTTGTCGCTCCACTTGTTCTTCAAGGAAGGTGAATACGGTCTTGCATGGAGGTAGTAGACTAAAAGCCTCACATAGCTCGTTCAGTGAAAGCTCTTCGTTGGAGGTTTCCAACTTGTTTAGGGTTCTTTTCCGCTGTCTTAGCTCCCATGCTATTGCTGATTTTATCAACAATAGCTCCTGCATTCGTTTCCCATCTGGTGGAACCATTATATTAGCCGCTTTCTCATCCCATTCATTCTGAAAGACATGATAGTCGGTGCTAATCCACTTCACGTTTCTCTTGTGAATCACCTGATAATACAACGTTCCTTCTTTCTCTGCTACTGACGATGCACGGAATTTCAATTTGATTGTTGCCATAATTCTTCTTTTATAATGTGATTATTATTGAAAAGGGTCTTGTCCCTAATATAATATAGGAACAAGACCCTAAGGCTTATACAACAATCGTAATTATCTGCAAATCATCGACTCCACTACAGGCGTATTCTGACATGATGTATATGTTACCATGCGGTCTTATGGGCTACAATGATAAGAAGCATGCTCATATATTATGTGAACAGCTACACTTTCCTTGAAGATCCTGAAAAAGATTGGGCAAAATGGTTCGAGAGGCTAAGGAAACACCTCCTGAACCAAAGCTGTTTGATTAGAGAGGACTTACTTTTCGAAAAAACAAGCCTGAAGTCCTATTTAAAAGGATTTCGGACGGAATATGTATGCACTTTGGAGTTTTAGCGGTTCTTGGCTCAAAAGAATGACAAGCGATTGTGTGATAGTTGGATTGAAAAAATAAAGCCTAGACGATTCACATCGTCTAGGCACATCCTAAATAAATCTAAATAATTACTTTCTGAGTTTTGTTGGCCCTACTTTGACCTTTTCGACCACAGTTGTGCTCGGGTGCTTTTGCGCGTATTCGATAGATACAAATTTACCTGTTTCTGCACTTCTGCCTTTTTCTACAGTTTTTGCCATATTCTGAATTTTGAAGTTAATACTCTGCGGTGACCTACCGTTTCCGCTACGGTACACTTAGGTGTTGTATGCCATTCTTTGTTCATTTCATCAAGTTTTTACCTTGTATGTGCCTCAGGACAACAAAAGAAACATCCGTCAACATTACTGTAGTGTTTCTTTGCCTCTCTTACAGCCTCCTTACCATTTGCGAAATATCCCAAAAAGATTCGATTTTCTACTGATGGCAAATACTTGCAACTTGATGCATGGACTTCATGTTCACCCGTAGGTTGGGCAATTTTGTTTACATAGTAAAAATCGCTCATAATAAAGAAAGTCAACTCTCTGGTCCGTTAGCCAGGGTCTTAATTTCGAATTGACGCCACAAAGATATGAACTTTTCTTCTTTTAAACAAACATAAATGTGAAAAAATCACATTTTGAATTTAAGTTACACAGAATAAAGCCGTAAAAGTCTTGCTGTATTGAGAAAATTTCTTTATATTTGCAAAGGATTTTATTACATAACTAATAAGATAATGTATGTTACAGCAATTTATAGTTGAGAATTTCCTCTCTTTTAAAAACAGGGAAATCTTCTCTCTTCAACCGAGTAAAGGCACGTTAAAAAAAGAACATAAAACAGAGTCCATTAAAGGACAGTGGGTTTTAAAGTCAGCTGCAATGTTTGGAGCGAACGCAGGCGGAAAGAGTAACTTCGTCAAAGCCATTGAGCTAGGGAAAAAACTTGTTTTAAGAGGAACAAGGACAGATGACTTAATAGATTTCTATCCCTTTCGGTTAAGTTCTGAGAATAAGAAAAAGGATACGACTATTATTTATCACATACTCTGTGATAATAAAAAATATGAATATGGTTTTAGCTACAACGCAGAACAAATAAGTTCTGAATGGCTTAAACAAATAAATAAAAGCAACAATTGTATTATTTTTCAAAGAGAAACAGAAAAATCAGAATTTGATATTTCATACCTACTTAAACTCAATCCAAAAGAAGAAGAATCACAGTTCTTGTCTTTTCTAGCAAAAGCAACGCCACAAAGACAATTATTTCTTCATGAAGTTATGAGTCGTAATATTCATGAGAATGTGTCAAATATTAAAGATTTGGACTCTGTTATTAATTGGTTTGTAAATTCGCTAAAAATAATATTCCCAGACACACCGTATAAACAGGGCGTACTACTTAAAGCGGCTGATGACAACGAATTAAAACGTGGCTTTGGAGCACTTTTAAGATACTTCAATACAGGCGTTGATGGAGTAAAATTAATCGAAGTACAATTTGAAAAACTTGGAATTCCACAAGACTTGCAACGTGCAATTAAAACAGATTTATCAAAATCCAATACTGACGAAGCATTTGGAACCCTACGCTTTGATGATAATTTGTATTTAATCAACCTAATTGATGGTGAGATAAAGGCTAAAAAATTGATGACAGTTCATAAAAAGATAGATGATACAGATGTGGAACTTTTCTCTCTAGGCGATGAGAGCGATGGTACAAAACGTTTATTTGATTACATTCCACTTATTTTAGATTTGATTCAAGGTGGAAAAGTCTTTGTTGTTGATGAAATGGAACGTAGTCTACATCCTGCACTTATTCAACAAATAATTACTTTGTTTTACAAGTATTCAAAAGATGTTTCTAGTCAGTTGATTTTTACCACGCATGAGAGCTCTTTAATGAATCAGAAAGTGTTCAGAAAAGACGAAATTTGGTTGATGAGGAAAAGTTGTAATGGAATTAGTTCATTTGGAAGAATGGATAATTTATATAATGTACGCTTTGATAAAATGTTACAAAATAGTTATCTTAATGGAGAATATGGAGCAACACCTATATTTGAAACCGAAGAAGAAATAAGCAAATTATTTTCAACTTTCAAGTAACAAGTAAACATAATGGCTAGCTTTATTTCTAAGTTTTTATTAACTACCACTGTGACTACTCCAACTTTTTTGTCACTTGGTTTAATAGGAGTAATAAAGGATAGTGAGAACTATTTTCTAGTGTGGAATGATATGCTAACAAACGCTAAGATACCTACTAGTTTTGAATGGTATAGCATAAATATCAGCTTTGTATTTATGCTAATATGCTTTATCGGCATTAAAATATTTCTATCCCAAAAGGAGAAGAAACGCAAAGAAGGAAAAACGATAAAAGTACAATCTTATTCAAATCTATCTCAGAATAGTGCTGATCAGATAATGTCATCTATAATCCCTTGGTTGACGATATTTGCCGATAGCCTTGATTTTACGGTGTTATTTGTATGTGTAATACTTCAATGTTGTTTTATCGCAGTTGCAAGTTACAATAACACTAACTATAATTTACTTTGTTCAATATGGGGATACCGTTATTATGAAGTATATACCGAAGAAAATACCTATATTCTCATTTCTAAAAGATGTATTAGGAATAAGAATCAAATTAAAAAGTTTGTTGAGGTGACCGATTATATGGGTTTAATAATTAATGAAAAGTAATATGAGCCAATTCTACGCATTGATGCACGACTATACGGTAAAGTATATTCCTCTCAAGGAAGGTATTACAACTGAAATAAAAAACATATTCATAAAAGGAGGAGCAATATTAAAGCCTGAAGGTATAGAAGAGGATATATTTGACGGTGATATCATAAGTCGGCGTGGAGAAAATATCACGTATGTCAATTATAAATTACCAGAAGATTTTGCTCGCATCCCAGACAACCAAGCTGATATACCCGAATATAATATTGATGAAGATACACCCAGAAGTATCTTTTATTATGATGAGGGAAAGTTTTACTTTCAAGCTTTTAATAAAAAGAACGTGCTACAACGTAAAATGGTCCTACATTATGAGCATGGAAACATTTTTGCTAAAATGAATACTTCTGCCTTTATCGTAGAAGATAAAATTCATGCAATATATGAAAATGGGAAATTGTACTTTCAAAGTTATACAATTGCAAATCAAATATTTTCGCTAATAGATTTCGTTACAGAATCCACAAATACAGAAATTGAATTATTTGGCGAAATAAAAGGTATAGATGTAAATGCAGAGAATATAAAACATATCGCAAACATAAAAACTCGTCGACTCATAAAATTATTATCTAGCACAAACAACATTGCTACTTTTATGCGAAAGGCATCTCGAACGAAAACAAGTCTTTTAAAGAAATATGGAATCAATGCACAAATTAATGGGAACAATGAGTTAGTGTTACCGACCAATAATGTTGTTGAGCTAAATCGTACTTTAGAATTTCTTAATGAAGATATATTTAGAGGTATCATCACTGATAGCCTTTATCGTTCAAATTCCAAGAAAAAAGACAATCGCTAATCATGAGTGAGAATAACAAAATAATACTCTATCAAGACGATAATGAGATAACACGTGTGTCTGTTCGCTTTTTCGATGAAGATTTGTGGCTGACACAGAATCAGTTGGCGGAGATATATTGTACTACACAACAGAATATCAGCCAACATGTAGATAACATATATAAAGACGGAGAATTATTCACAGAAGCAACTAACAAGAAATTCTTGTTAGTTCGTCAGGAAGGCAATCGTCAGGTGAGACGTAACATTGACCATTACAATCTTGACATGGTTATCGCCTTGGGCTATCGTGTGCAATCTCAGGTTGCAACCCGTTTTCGCCGTTGGGCGACTCAACGGCTTCATGAATATATCCAAAAGGGATTTGCTATGGATGATGAGCGGTTGAAGCAAGGGGGTAATCGTTACTTCCGTGAGTTGCTGCAACGTATCAGGGATATTCGTAGTAGTGAACGTAACTTCTATCAACAAGTTACGGACATATATGCCACAGCCACGGACTATGACCCACGGGACGAGATGACAAAGATGTTTTTTGCCACCGTGCAAAACAAGCTCCATTATGCCGTTCACGAAAATACGGCAGCGGAAGTTGTCTACAATCGTGTGGATAATGAGAAGCCGTTTGTTGGTATGACGAACTTCAAAGGCAACTATGTGACCAAGGACGATGTGAAGATTGCTAAGAACTATTTGTCAGAAATAGAACTCCAGCGTTTGAATCTGCTTGTTTCTGGTTTCTTGGACTTTGCCGAATTCCAGGCATTGGAAATGAATCCCATGACCATGAAAGATTGGATAGAGGCACTGGATAATCAGATTATTGCCCACAAACGAAAGGTTTTGATCGGTAAGGGACGTATTTCACATAAACAGGCGATTGAAAAGGCAGAAAAGGAATTCGCCATCTATCGCAAACGCGAAATGGATTTGCTTGAAAGTGATTTTGATAAAGAAATCAAAAGATTAAAGGACAATAATAATAATCCAAACTAATTCACTACCTTTGCATTTGAAGTCAGCGTTCTTTGGGTTTAACAAGGCAGAATACAGAACTTCGCTCGTTTCTATATCGTTACCTATCAAGAAGCCAATCTTTGCAACCCATTCAATTTGAGCGATAAAGACAATGCACAATGTCTTGCCACGTGGTAGGTCAAACGAACCTTGAAACCGCATTGTATGATTATATCTTTGAGTATTTTGTTACAACTTCCGCGTCCACCGTGATACAACACATCAGAGGCAGGTTGCCGTTGGGTTTGGCACTGCCTTTCTTCACGTAGAATAACACTTTGAATGTACTTCGCTACGCTTTGCCCAAATTTACTTTTTGCTATGTGTTTATTTTACGATTGTTCCGACAAAGGTTTGTGCTCCTGCATTATTCAAGATATATACTGTATAGAATCCGCCGGGTAATGAGGCTATGGACATTTGGGGTGCATAAACAAAATATTTTATTTCTTCACCGGTAACAGTAAATATTTTCACTGTCTTTGCCTCTTTTATTTCAGGCAGGGTGAGAATATCTCCGTCATTTAGTAAAGGCATGTCCGTTTCTGAAATTGCATTCAGTTCCAAGGGAGCGCTTTCGTTTCCGAAACGGTCGGCAGCAGTTACGGCAAAATAACGTTTTTGTCGCCAAGGTGAAATAGGGGTATATTCGTATTCCGTATGGGTGAGATAGGTTTCCAGTAAGTTTCCGGCATCTGTGATATCTACCGGATAGGTATCCGAGGCATAAAGATGATAGGTGACAAGACCTCCGTTGTTATCTGTGGAAATCTGCCAGCTCATGTGCATTTTGCCGTCCGGCAACAGTTGCAGGGAAGGCATGGCCGGAGTGGATGGGGGGATGCTGTCCATCCAGGTCATTGGGGGAATCAATGCCGGAGTGGTATAGAAATTCTCTTGGAGTTCGTCCCAAATGCCTTTGGTGTTGTTCAATAGAAAACGATTGCGGAAGTAGGCTTGTCCGTTTAGTTTTATCTGACGGGTGAAATGAAGTTGGCGGACTATTTCGTCCAACGGCCAATTTTGTTCGTCGGGAGAGAGGAAATAAATGCCCAAACCTGGTACTATCCAGCGGTTACCGCAATTCTCTTTCCAATCCAATGCAAAAGGATAGAAATTATTTCCCTGAAAATACATCATCGGGAACAACGCATCATGAATACCTTCTTTTAGCCATTTCTGAGCATCTTGGTAAACTACATGATAAGCGTTCCATCCACGGGAGGGATATCGGTTGGTATCTCGGTATTTGCCAATAGGGGAACTGCTGACTTTCACCCAGGGTTTGATAGTCTTGATGTCGGTATAGAGCCTATGCACAATATCTGTGATATTATCACGCCGCCATTGTTTCAACTCCTTACCTTTGCCGTATTTCCGGTAGGTGTCCTTGTCGGGAAAGTTGTCGGCTTGCTCAGGGTAGCGGATGTAATCGAAATGAATGCCGTCTATATCATAACGGGAAGTTATTTCTTTTACGATGCATGACAGATATTCTTTGGTTCCCGGATTTCCCGGGTCCAAGTACCAGTTACCTTTATAAAGTTTGCAAATTGTCCGGTTTTTCCGTACTACGGAGCTACGTCCTTGCAATTGTACTTGACGGGTGTTTCCGGCAGGAATCGTAACAATCCATGCATGTAGTTCCATGCCGCGTTTGTGGCATTCTCCGATGGCGAAAGCCAAAGGGTCATATCCGGGATTCCCTCCTGTGCTACCTGTCAGTGATTCGGCGAAAGTTTCTATGGCGGAAGGATAAATCATATCTCCGCGCAGACGGGTTTGCAACAATACCGTATTGAAATTGGCGGCTTTCAGGCGATCCAGTATATCACATAATTCTTTTTGCTGACGCCGGATGCCTGATGCGTTTACTGCCTTGTTACGAGGCCAGTCCATTCCTCCGAGCGTAGTGATCCAGGTGGCACGGATTTCATATTTAGGTTGTGAGAAAACGGGTGATAAACTCACTATGACTAGTAATAAAGTTATAAAGAATGTTCGCATTTACTTTAATTTTAGGGCAAAGATACGAAGTAATCAATTAATTCGTTACTTTTGCCCCAACAAAACAAAAAATAGAATATGATAACCTTTATTATTGCATTATTGGTTCTTGTAGGCGGATACTTTTTGTATGGAAGTTATGTGGAACGTGTGTTCGGTCCTGACAAGATAAGGAAGACACCTGCCCTGACCATGGCGGATGGTGTTGACTTTATTCCACTTCCTACTTGGAAGATTTTCATGATTCAATTTTTGAATATAGCCGGCTTAGGACCTATTTTCGGTGCTATAATGGGAGCGAAGTTTGGTACGGCGTCTTATTTGTGGATTGTTTTAGGTACCATTTTTGCCGGGGCGGTACACGATTATTTGTCCGGAATGCTTTCCATTCGGCATGATGGCGAGAGTTTGCCGGAAATTATCGGTCGTTACTTGGGCCTTCCCACAAAGCAGTTGATGCGCGGTTTTACGGTTGTGCTGATGATATTAGTCGGAGCGGTTTTTGTGGCAGGACCTGCCGGATTGCTTGCCAAACTTACTCCGGAGTATATGGATGTTACTTTTTGGATTATAGTCGTATTTGTCTATTATATGTTGGCTACATTGTTGCCGGTAGATAAGATTATAGGAAAAATATATCCGTTGTTTGCCATTGCTTTATTGTTTATGGCGGTGGGGATTTTGGTGATGTTGTTATGGAATCATCCGGCATTGCCCGAAATTACGGACGGGCTGCATAATACCCACCCTGCCGGATTACCAATTTTTCCTATAATGTTTGTTTCTATTGCTTGTGGGGCCATCAGTGGCTTTCATGCCACACAATCTCCACTGATGGCACGTTGTATGAAGAATGAGAAGTATGGCCGTCCTATTTTTTATGGAGCGATGGTGACCGAAGGGATCGTGGCATTGATTTGGGCTGCTGCCGCTACTTGTTTTTTTCATCAAAATGGTATGGAGGAGAGTAATGCTTCGATTATTGTGGACAGCATAACCAAGGAATGGTTGGGTACGATAGGAGGTTTATTGGCTGTACTGGGGGTAATTGCCGCTCCTATTACCAGTGGAGATACCGCTTTACGTTCAGCTCGTTTGATTGTTGCCGATTTTATGCATTTGGAACAAAAAAGTATAGCGAAACGTTTATTGATTTGTATTCCTATTTTTGCGGTAACTATCGGTATATTGTTGTACAGTCAGCGTGATGCGGCGGGATTTGATATGATATGGCGTTATTTTGCCTGGTGTAATCAGGCTTTGTCTGTGTTTACTTTGTGGGCGGTCACTGTTTTTCTGGTACGTGCGAAAAAGAATTATTATATTACCTTGTTTCCTGCCTTGTTTATGACGGCTGTATGTTCTACTTATATTTGCATTGCTCCCGAAGGATTGGCACTTTCTGATTATGTATCTTATATAATCGGTGGTCTTTGCACGTTGGTAGCCGCTATAGGGTTTGTAAGTTGGTATAGGAAACAAAACAGCATAGTTTATGAAAAAATATAGAAAATCGATTTGGTTGCCTGTCGCTTTGTTGGTTTATACTACAGCGATGGCCGTTTATTTTATTCCGCGTAATACGGAAATAAGTGATACGGAAAAGTATCTCACAGTAGGTTTATCCTATATGATAATAGCGTTGTTATGGATTGTCCTTCGTAAGAAAGAAAAGGCGGAGGAAAGACGTGAACGTGATTTGGAAAATAAAAAATAACTATTAAACGACAACATTATGAAGAAAATTTTAGTCAGCTTGATGCTGTTGGTAATGACTGCACTGAGTGCACATGCTCAATTTGAGAAGGAGGTATGGTATGTGAATGCTTCATTGACAGGGCTTGACCTATCTCATAGCAAGAATGAGGGTACAAATTTTGGTTTCGCTTTGACCGGTGGTGCGTTTGTAGCCGATAATGTGGCTGTATTGCTGAATTTTAAGGGCAATTATGTAGAACATGGAATGGATGAAACCAGTATTGGTGCACAAGGACGTTATTATTTTTCCAGTTGCGGTATTTATGGAGGATTGGGAATGGCGTATAAGCACCTTTCTTGTGTAGGATTTAAAAAGAATCTGGTTTGTTTGACACCGGAAGTCGGATATGCTTTTTTCTTGGGCAGAAATGTGACTATTGAGCCGTCTGTATATTATGACTTGAGTTTTAGTGATATTTCAGAATTTAGTAAATTAGGCTTCAAGATAGGGTTCGGAGTTTACTTCTGATTGATGTAATTCCACCACAGATTACGCAGATTATTGAATGGGAGAATTCATTGAAATTCAATCTATGTAAATCTGTATAATCTGTGGTGAAAAACTTTTTATGTAAGATTAATGCGCATAGAGATGCGTGAACGGAATTTCTTTACCATCACTACCTGTTACTTTTAATTTCAGTTGTCCTCCGTTTTGGTCGAAATAACGTAATTCCATTGGATGATATCCTTTCGCCAATGCCTTTTGTCCCACTATTTCTTTAGGTCCGTGAGGTCCGTCATTGTCTACTATCTGTTCACTGTCTATAGTTAATGTACTACCATCATCGGATAGGAGTGCAAAAGTGTAGATATCGTCTTGAGGAGCATTGAAATATCCTTTGATAATCAGTCCGATATTTCCTTTTACTTTTTTAGGAATCATAACGTCTTCCACTGGATAAGTACCATTGACCGGAGCTTTTTCTATTTCACTGCATTTATTTCCTTTAAATTCGTGCCATGTAGCTTTCAAACCCGGATTGGAAGGAGCGGCAGTTACAGAGGGAGTATATTCACTTTTGATGAAACGTGTCTTGGCTATGTCACCTTTCTTTCCATTAGGGCGGAAGGTGCAGAAAGTAAAGTCTGTGGTTTCAGTCACTTTGATGGGACCTTCATATACGGGAGATTGTAAAGTAGGAGTACTGCCATCAGTGGTATAGTGAATTTCCGCAGTGGGGTCAAGGCAAGTTACATTGATGGTTCCTTCACCGATAAAGGCGTTGACGGCATTAAAGCCTTCCAAATCGGGTATACGGTAATTGATACCCATGATATTGAGACGTTCAAACTGATCAGACAGGCGTTGTTTGAAGGCATTCCAGTCTTTTTGCTCCGGTTTGCTCCAACCTAATTCGGCAATAGCCAGCAAACGTGGAATGGTCATATATTGCATACGTGCGTTGGAAGGAATCCATTCGCACCAAATATTTCCCTGCACTCCTAAAATCAGCGACTGCTGCTCGGGAGTCAGGTTGTCTGTCGTATCCAGATTATAAATGCTTGCCATAGAATTCTTGTCTTCTGCATAATCCAAATAAAATTGTCCGTTAGGAGTGAAAATGACAGGGTTGCCTTGTGCCGTTGCCTTGGTCGCTGCATCTTTTACCCAGCTGCGCCACCACATTACGGTGGCTGTTTTAGACAATCCGCCTTCAATGATTTCATCCCAGCCTATCATTTCTTTGCCTTTCCCGTTAAAGAATCTCTCCATGTCATGAATGAACCATGATTGCAGTTCTTCTTCGGTTTTCAGATTATTGTCATGCATACGTTTCTGGCAGTCCGGACATTTTTTCCAATTGGTTTTTTCTACTTCGTCACCTCCTATATGTACATACTTATAGGGGAAAAGGGCTATCAGTTCTGTATAAACATTCTTGCAGAATTCCAATGCGGAGTCTTTCCCCGGACAAACAGGTGAGGAGAAGACGCTTCCCCAACCGGTTTCGTTAAAACAGGAAACACCTTCATAGTTACTCACAGCTGCCAGCATGTGTCCCGGCATATCAATTTCGGGAATAATATCTATGCCTCGTATTTTGGCGTATGCTATGACATCCTTGATATCTTCCTGAGTGTAGTAGCCTCCATATAGGGTGTCACCTTCTACGATGCGTATCTTGTCTTCGGGAATTGCCATATCCGGATTGTTATCAGTCTTTGACTGACGTATGCATTCGCGGTCATGGGAATTGAATTTGCGCCAGGCTCCTTTTTCCGTCAGTAAAGGATATTTCTTGATTTCGATACGCCATCCTTGGTCATCGGTAAGATGCCAGTGGAATTTATTCATCTTGTAAAGGGCCATGACATCCAGTAATTCTTTCACCTCATCTATTGTGTAGAAATGGCGGGATACGTCCAGCATGATGCCTCTCCATTCAAAGCGGGGGGCATCTTGAATGTTAACGGCCGGTATGGCCCAGTCTGTACCTTTAACAATTTCTTTAGATTCTATTTGCGGGGGAAACAGCTGTCTGAGGGATTCGATACCTGCAATGACACCTCCGTAAGAGTTACCTGTAATGTTGACCTTATCGCTCTCGGCTGTCAGGGTATAGGCACCTTCTTTTCCTTGAACATCCCCCAAGGCAAGGGTGATGGTTCCTTCGCCTTCTTTTACTTTAAGGTCGTAGCCTGTGGCACCGGAAAGCATATCGGCCAAATACTCGGCTGCGGGAATTAGTTCGGCGTCAATAACACCGATGGAGGTATTACTTTTCAATACAAAAGCACCGTTTGTTTCCTCCAGATGGTTGGTTATGGGTACAATGGATACCTCTTTTGTTACAGGGGGAGTACTGGTACATGCTCCCAACATCAATGTGCCTGCTAACATACAGGCGGTCATTAACTGCTTATGTGTACATTTGGTCATAGGATAATAAATTAGGTTATTGGACAAAGATAACAGAAATATTGGGAAAAACGATATTATTTGGCGGGATATTGGAAAGTAACCAGTACTCCTTTATGGTCTGTAGGCCATACGCCCAATGGTTCTATAAACTTGTCTTTAGATGTTTCCTGAACACGCTGTGCACGGACTATGGAATTTTTCGGACCGAAAATGGCGGCGTCTTTCACTTTCAACCCCTTTTCGGGATAATACCAAATGTAATCTATACGGTCGCGTTCATCTGCTTTGGGAGCCCAGGTTATTTTGTCGGCGGGCTTTGCCGGATTATCCGAAGGATAAGTGAAGCCGGGATAGTTTAATACATCTGGATAGAATTCTCGATAGGCGTCTTTCAATCCGGCTTCGTCTAACAGGACAGGAACTGTCCAGGGGATTACAAAGCCATGATGGTCATACAGGTCTTTGGTTTCTTCAGTCCAATCTTGATGTGAAGGTTCATTAAAATCTCCTCCTAAAATGATGGTGTAGCCGGCTGCACGATCTTTTTTTGCCTGTTCAATGAATAGTCTGATGGCGTCATCGCGTTGTGAGGCTACATTTCTCTTTAATACTTCTTCTACGGTAGTGGGGATAGGGATTTCTTCCCAAGTAGAGCCATCATATCCGCGTACATTATAATAGGCGTCATCCAAATAATCAAGATGAGCGGTGTAGACTGCTATTTTCTGTCCGTTCATATCGGCTGTAAGGCGATAGATACTGCCGTGGTCATTCTTTTCGGGAAAAACGGTTAATGAATCAGTGATGGGGTATCGGCTTAACAGACCTGTATCATAGGTATAGAAGGAATAATAGGTTTCTCCTTTTTCCTTTAATGATTGCACTAGGCGGGCAGTGAAATTGGTGTTTTCGTAATTACGTACTTCGCTCAATGTGACGAAGTCCGGACGAAGACGGGCTATTTCATTCACAATAGCGTCGTAACCACCGGGAATTACAGTTCCTTCTTGCCAAATGTTCCATTGAAGAACGGTGAATTCTTTCTCTTTTTGTGAACATCCCAATAGGAAAGGGAACAGCAAGAGTAGTAAAAAAAGTTTTTTCATATTCTGTTGATTTATAAGGTTATTAATTCAATTCTAAATTTACTCATATTTTCGTTTAGATTTAGATTGACAATGCGGAAAACATTAAAACAGATTTTTAGTAAAATGATTCTGCAATCATACCACAAAATGCTAAACTTATAGAACGGAATAAATCACTTTTAAATTCCCATTTATCATCTAGTGGTATATTGCGTATAATCATATTTAATAATTTGTGTCAGTTTGGACAATCAACGGTGAATAAAAAATCAATCAGGAGAATCCATCGCCAGTTTTTCACGTAAAAACTGTCCCGTATAAGATGCCGCACATGCTGCAACCTCTTCCGGAGTGCCCGCAACTACCAGATTTCCTCCCATATTTCCTCCTTCGGGTCCTAGGTCAATCACATGGTCGGCACATTTTATCACATCCATATTATGCTCGATAATGATAATGGTATGTCCGCGGCTGATTAAGGCTTCAAATGCTTCCAGCAGTTTCTTGATATCATGAAAATGCAGACCTGTGGTTGGTTCATCGAATACAAAAATAGTGGGTTGTGCTTTCTCTATGCTCAGAAAATAAGCTAGTTTTACGCGTTGGTTCTCGCCGCCGGAAAGAGTGGAGGAGGCTTGTCCTAACTTTATATATCCCAATCCCACTTCTTGTAATGGAATTAGTTTCTTCACTATCTTTTTTTGATTGTATTCGGCAAAGAATTCAATGGCTTGATTCACTGTCATTTCCAGAATGTCATAGATGCTCTTGTCTTGGAATTTTATTTCCAGCGTGTCGCTCTTGAAACGTTTTCCATGACAAGACTCACATTCTAGTACCAAATCTGCCATAAATTGCATTTCAACGGTTACCGTACCGTCACCTTTGCATTCCTCACAGCGCCCGCCTTCGGTATTGAATGAGAAATATCCGGCAGTATATCCCATTTGCTTGGCAAGAGGCTGTTCGGCAAAGAGTTTTCGTATTTCGTCGTATGCTTTTACATAGGTTACCGGATTGCTGCGTGATGATTTTCCGATAGGATTCTGGTCTACAAATTCAATATCTTTCACCAGCTGTACATCTCCTTCCAAAGAGATGAACTCACCCGGCCGTTCGCTAGCTTCACTATATTCGCGTTTCAATGCCTTGTAAAAGACATCACGTACCAACGTACTCTTCCCCGAACCGCTGACTCCCGTAACTACCGTCATTACATTCAGTGGAAATTTTACGTCAATGCCTTTAAGGTTGTTTTCACGCGCACCTTTTATTTCTATATAATTGTTCCACGGACGATGGCATCGGGGAATCTCTATGTTTTCTTCTCCCAACAAATAGCGCACCGTATAACTGTTACTGTTTCTTTGAAGATCGTTCATGTTGCCTTGATATACTATTTGTCCTCCTAAACGTCCTGCTTGAGGACCGATATCAATGATATAATCGGCAGCACGGATTATTTCTTCATCATGTTCTACCACTACTACGGTGTTTCCCAGCTCCTGTAACTGACGAAGTACTTTTATCAGCCGGTCGGTGTCACGGCTGTGTAATCCGATACTGGGCTCGTCCAGGATATAGAGTGAGCCTACCAAGCTGCTGCCTAATGAGGTGGCCAGATTGATGCGCTGACTTTCGCCGCCGGAGAGTGAGTTGCTGAGACGGTTCAGTGTAAGATATCCCAAACCCACATCCATGAGGAAGTTGATGCGGTTGGTAATTTCCGTTAAGATCCGTTTGGCGATGGCTGTGTCATGTGCATCTAGTTCTAGAGTGCGGAAGAATTCTTTTAAGTCGTGAATAGGTAAGTCAACCAGTTGAGAAATGGATTTTCCACCTACTTTTACATAACCGGCTTCTTTTTTCAAGCGTGTTCCGTGGCAGACAGGACAAATAGTTTTTCCCCTGTATCGTGCCAGCATCACACGATATTGTATTTTATATTGGTTTTCTTCCAGCATTTTGAAGAAAGAATCTATACAGGCCTTATTTCTAGGTCCATGCCATAAATAATCTTTTTGTTCCTGTGTCAGTTCATAATAAGGGGCAAAGATGGGAAAATCGTGGGCGGGAGCTTCATGAATGAATTCCTGTAGCCATTCCCCCATCTTTTCACCACGCCAGCAAAGGACAGCTCCGTCATATACACTCAGAGCACGGTTTGGAATCACCAGATGTTCATCTATACCTATCACTTTACCGAAGCCTTCGCATTCGGGACAAGCGCCGAGAGGGGAATTGAATGAAAACATTTGGTCATTCGGTTCTTCGAATTTAATTCCGTCGGCTTCGAATTTAGTGCTGAAAGAGAATAGCTGCGTACTTCCGTCAGCAGAGTAGAAGCGGAGGAGGCAATTCCCGTCTCCCTCGTACATGGCCGTTTCGGCAGAATCGGTGAGGCGGCTGATACTGTCTTTGCTATCATCGGCTGTCATGCGATCTACCAGCAGATAGATGTTTTGTTTTTTATCTTCGGCAGCTGTTTGTTGCAGAAAATCTTCTATACGGACTATTTCACGGTTCACCTCTATACGGGTAAATCCTTGTTTCAAGTCCATTTCCAGTTGCTGGAGCAGTGTACGGCCTTCACGGGGCATCATAGGAGTGAGAACCGTGTATTTCGTTCCTTTAGGAAAGGAAAGCATACAGTTTACAATATCTTCAATGCTATGTTTTTTCACCAGTTGCCCGCTAATGGGGGAATAAGTCTTCCCCACGCGTGCATAGAGCAGTCGCAGATACTCATATATTTCGGTGGAAGTACCCACGGTGGAACGAGGATTGCGGCTGTTCACTTTTTGCTCTATGGCGATAGCGGGTGGTATACCTTTGATGAAATCACACTCAGGCTTGCTCATGCGGCCCAGAAATTGGCGGGCGTATGATGACAGGCTTTCTACATAGCGTCGCTGACCTTCAGCGTATAATGTATCAAAAGCCAAGGATGATTTTCCGGAACCGGATAGTCCCGTGATGACGACCAGCTTGTTGCGTGGAATGTTTACATCGATGTTTTTGAGGTTGTTTACCTTTGCTCCTTTTATGGATATATAGTTACTTTCTGACATTCTTTATTGAATTTGGTTTAATATGCAAAGATAATTATAAGTTTTCTTATCTTTGCAAGCGTATTAAACAAGAATAACAAAATGAGAGCAAAAACTATTCTTCTTTTATTGATAGCACTACTTTTTACTTCTGTTGTCAGTGCTCAGACACGTTATCCTAAACGTGAGTTCCGCGGTGCATGGATTCAGTGTGTGAATGGACAGTTCCAGGGAATGCCGACAGAGAAGATACAGCGGCTGTTAATAAATCAACTAAACAGTCTGCAGGGCGCAGGCATTAATGCGATAATTTTTCAGGTACGTGCAGAAGCCGATGCCTTGTATAAATCTTCTTATGAGCCGTGGAGCCGCTTTCTTACAGGAGTGCAGGGCAGAGTGCCTTCACCTTACTGGGACCCGATGCAGTTCATGATTGATGAATGCCATAAGCGTGGAATGGAGTTCCATGCCTGGATTAACCCTTACCGTGCCAAGACAAAGGGAACTACTGCCTTATCACCCATTCATCCGTATAATAAGAATCCGGAACGTTTCGTGAATTATGCTGGTCAGCTTTATTTTGATCCGGCTTTGCCCGAAAACCGTAAATACATTTGCAAGATTGTGCGCGATATTGTTACCCGTTATGATGTGGATGCCATTCATATGGATGATTATTTCTATCCTTATCCCAACCCGGGCGAAGATTTTCCTGATCATGTCAGTTTTGCGCAATATGGTCGCGGATACAGTAATAAAGCCGATTGGCGCCGTGACAACGTGAATGTGCTGATAAAGGAAATTCACGAAACTGTGCGCGAGTGTAAGCCGTGGGTGAAGTTCGGTGTTTCTCCTTTTGGTATCTACCGCAACAAGAAAAATGATCCGAATGGAAGTGATACACGCGGTCTTCAGAATTATGATGATTTGTATGCAGATGTGCTGATGTGGATTAATAATGGTTGGGTAGATTATAATATCCCTCAGATTTATTGGGAAATAGGTCATCCTGCTGCCGATTATGACAACTTGATACATTGGTGGGCAAAACATGCCGCTTCGCGTCCGTTATTTATCGGTCAGGATGTGATGCGTACGGTGAACAAGGCGGATGCCCGTAATCCGTTACAAAACCAGATGCCTGCCAAAATGAAGTTGCAACGGTCGCTTCCTACCGTGCAGGGAAGTTGTCAATGGTATGCTGCTGCAGTGGTGGATAATGCCGGCAATTACCGCACTATGCTGGAGAAGGAGTATCATCGTTATCCGGCTTTGATTCCTGAATCTCCTTTTATGGACGATAAGGCTCCAGGTAAAGTAAAGAAGGTGAAGATGGTATGGACGTATGAAGGTCCGGTACTCTTCTGGACAGCTCCGAAGGCAAAGGACGAGATGGACAAAGCTGTACAGTATGTGGTTTATCGCTTTGATAAAAAAGAAAAAGTCAATTTGGATGATGCTTCCCATATTGTAGCCATTACCCGTGATCATTTTTATCCATTACCTTATAACGATGGAAAAACGAAGTACCAGTATGTAGTGACAGCGTTGGATCGTTTGCACAATGAGTCGAAGGGTACTAAAAAGAAAGTAAAACTGTAAGAAGCGGGAGTGTTTCTTTAATTTTAGATTTTATTTTTACTGCCACTGCCTGGGTATTATATTCACGTCCTATCGATGAATAAAGAATTCCGGGGCAGTGGCAGTTGATTTGTATGCTGCCATATCTTCCGAGTACGATATTGTTTATGTTGAGATCAATGAAAAAAGGTTATAACATCTGCATCCATCTTATGGCTTTCTCTAATCAGTGATAAAAAGTATCTGCAATAAATATATCAAGCACCCCAGCGAGGTGCTTAAGGTCGGGGACATCGTCAAGGTCTGGGTTCTCAATGCAGACCCGGTTAAAAAACGGATCGGCTTGACCATGAAAGAGCCGAAGCAATAAGCCGGCCCTGTTTTCTTACCGGCCAGCCTTGCTTTTCCGGCGGAGAAAGCAAGAGACAAAACGGCAGGCTGGGTTTGGTGTCCCGCCTTTTCCAGTATATCGCAAAAGGCGGGCAGGCCGCTGGGCCTCATTTGAGCCGTGACAAGCAGCTCTTTCCGGCGGCAGGGGGCTGCCTGCGGCCGATAGGAACAGAAAAGCTTTGAATAAAGCGTAAATTTTTCAGCGTCCGGGAGCAAATTCCTTTTCTTTGGTTGCTTCCGCCCCGGAAAATCACTATAATAGAAATCAGTAATAACTCGAAAGGTCGTTTTACCATATGAAGCTAGGTATTGTTGTAAATTAGCCTTTTTTCATAAATCTATATACCTCAATAAAAGTCCGTAAAACCGCATGGTTACAAGGTTTTTTGAAATTGCAAGTTTATAAAACTTCATGCAAAATCATATAGTTTCATGCCATTTGGGTGTAGAAATGGGTGTAAAAAGATAGTCGAAAACCGGAGTCCAACGCATTTTATGTATTGCTAAACGGGCATACAGATTTCTACGGATAGAACCATATAGCATGATAGAACAGAAGTTAAAAAATTATAATGTACCGCATACAGCGGCGTTTCTTCACTCCTACACAGGGGAATAGGAACGCCGCTATTTTTTTACCCTCATGTTACGCAGTAGGGACAAAAAAAGCCTTGCTACATAAGGCTTTGTGGGTGCGGTTTTCATAGGGTAAGG
>ENA-ORSA01001309-ORSA01001309.1-human-gut-metagenome-genome-assembly--contig:-NODE-1309-length-21249-cov-2.572804_pt1 | contig 21249 bp, 22 predicted proteins | sample MGYA00242179_ERZ509142 | MGnify/ENA primary metagenome ERZ509142 (study PRJEB26280, sample SAMEA2338659) | human gut metagenome | biome: human gut; feature: human-associated habitat; material: faeces... | reverse complement strand
CGCAACCGTACCGACCGTCGTAACGGAGATGTAGTAAACAATAAACATAACAACTGCAAAGATCGGCAGAGCCAGAATACGGTTCGTTACGATCTTATCGATCTTATCGGAAACGGTAAGACCGCCGTTGTTCTTTTTCTTGTAGCACTGCTTGATGATGGAAGCAATGTAAACATAGCGCTCGTTCGTGATGATGCTTTCCGCGTCGTCATCAAGCTCTTTTTCAGCCGCTTCAATGTCCGCTTCAATGTGCTTGCGATTGTCCTGCGTAAGACCCAGCTGCTCAATGATTTTCTCGTCGCGCTCAAAGATCTTAATCGCGAAGAAGCGCTGCTGCTCCTCGGGGAGGGTATGTACGGCAACCTCTTCAATGTGTGCAATCGCGTGCTCAACCACACCGCTGAAGCTGTGCTGCGGGATCGTCTTCGTGTTCTGGGCTGCATGGATAGCGGCTTCTGCTGCTTCCTCAATGCCGGTGCCCTTCAAAGCGGAAATCTCAACGACCTTGCAGCCGAGCGCCTTGCCCAGTGCGTTGGTGTCGATCTTGTCGCCGTTCTTATTTACGACGTCCATCATGTTGACCGCAACAACGACCGGAATACCGAGCTCAACAAGCTGGGTGGTCAGGTAGAGGTTGCGCTCAAGGTTCGTACCATCGATAATATTAAGGATGGCTTCCGGTCTCTCCTGAATGAGGTAGTTACGTGCAACAACTTCTTCCAGCGTGTACGGAGAAAGGGAGTAGATACCCGGCAAGTCCGTGATCACAACGTCGTCGTGCTTCTTCAGCTTGCCTTCCTTCTTCTCGACCGTAACGCCCGGCCAGTTGCCGACGAACTGGTTGGAGCCGGTCAGCGCGTTGAACAGCGTTGTTTTACCGCAGTTCGGGTTGCCGGCAAGGGCAATTTTGATCTTCATTTGTTACTCATATCCTTCCGATAAGATTAAACCCAAAGGTTAGGATTTGCTAACCTTCAAGCAAAAATTAACACATTAAACTGACAAAGGCAGCAGCAAACGGGGATGGTGCTCGAGATGCGCCGTCAGATTTTTCGTCAGGCTGTACGGAAAGCCCGCAGGCAGGCTGACGCCTGTCAAGGGATTTACGTCCGGCATGGCGGAAAATATGCAAGCAGATCGAGTACCAAGCCGTCAGGCGTGCCCTGTTTGGTGGTGCCTTACTCGACCTCGATCATCTCGGCATCCGCTTTGCGCAGGGAAAGCTCATAGCCGCGAACCGTTACTTCCACCGGGTCGCCGAGCGGCGCAACCTTGCGGACGAAAACGTCCACGCCCTTCGTGATGCCCATGTCCATGATGCGGCGCTTTACGGCACCCTCGCCATGCAGACGAACAACCTTGCAGGTCTCGCCGATCTTGACTTCTTTCAGTGTCTTCATTGGTTCTTCCTCCTTATATCATGATCTTAGCGGCCATCTCGCGGCTGATTGCCACACGAGAGTCCTTAATGTTAACAATGATATTTCCGCCCATGGAGGTGATGACCTTCACGGCGGCGCCGGCTACAAAGCCGAGGTTTTCGAGGTGAGCACGGACTTCCGCTTTTCCGCCTACCTGCTTGATGATGTTTTCTTCGCCCTCTGTGGCAAATGACAACGGCATCACAGTTTTTCCCTCTTTCCTGAAAATTCTCCGCGCCGAAACGGCACGGTTAGGCTGCACAAATTAGTTTTTGCTAACCCAGATGCTGTAAAATAGGTTAGATTGCTCTAACCGTCACTAATCATACCGCCCCATTCAAAATTTGTCAACACTTTTTGCCCCAAAAAGACGCGCTCAGCCCCATTTTCGGCGTTTAGTCAAACACGAAGTTAGTTGTAGCAAACGCCTTTGTGCAGACTGCGCAATTTTTTCCGGTTCAAAGCCGCATAACGCGTCTGTTCGGGGCCAAACTGTGTTATTGTACATGAAAATGTCGCCTTTTGCCCTTTGGCATAAACCGTGCCGCAGCAGAAAATTTGCATACCTGCCGGCCCAAATAAGCAGGAAGGAGCGATGCAACTTGTAAATTCAAAGTGCTTTTTGATGAAATCCACAAATAAATGCATTTTCGGTTTAAACATCTTTCAAATTATGATGCTTGTTTTTTTGCCGGAAGACGTATAGAATAATAGGCACAAAGTGTTGATGGAGACAAGCGCACGGCATCTTCCTCAAAGAGAGCGGCGGGTGGTGAAAGCGCCGCAGGCAACCCCGTGTGATCATCCCTCCGGAGCAGCAGCTTTCAAAGAGAACGAGTAGAGGCTGACGGGTTCTTCCCGTTACAGAAGAAGGAATTGCTGGATTCCGTTAAGTGCAGGGCAAACGCCCTGAATTCAGGTGGTACCGCGTGATTTACACGTCCTGAAGGTCTTAAAGAGACTTTCAGGACTTTTTTCTTCTCTAAAGTATCCCCGCAAAGAAAGCCTAACTTCCAGTAAAGCGTTTTTTTCATTTTCTTATTTCAATTTATTTAAGCGATCTCAAATGGAGATCCAAAGGAGCGTTTATCATGGAAAACTACAATGTCAATTACAGCGTACATCTGCCGAGCTATTCCATCGGCCCGGATTGCTACAACGAAGTGCCGTATGTCACGCGCTTCTTCGGCAAAACGGCTGTTGTCCTCGGCGGCGAGACCGCTATGGAAAAAGCAAAGCCGGCTCTGCTTAAAGGCGTAGAAGGCTCCGACGTCGAGCTTTTGGACTTCCTCCCCTACGGCGGCGATTCTACCTACGAAAACGGCGATGCGCTTATCGCAAACCCACTCGTGCAGAAAGCCGACATGATCTTTGCTATGGGCGGCGGCCGCGCCTGCGATACCGGCAAGTATGTTGCCGATAAGCTTGATAAACCGCTTTTCACCTTCCCGACCGTTGCGTCGAACTGCGCTTCCGTCACCGCCATCTCCGTGATCTATAATACAGACGGCTCCTTCCGCGAGTATTATTACCCGAAGCTCGCAAACCACTGCTTCATCAACTCCGCCGTCATTGCAGATTCCCCGGAGCAGCTCCTTTGGGCCGGCATCGGCGACGCGCTGAGCAAGGAGTGCGAAGCCATCTTCTCATCGAAAGACGACACGCTCGCCCACACCCCGCTTATGGGCCGTCAAGTCAGCCGCGTCTGCACCGATCCGCTCGTGCAGTACGGCAAAGAGGCGCTCACTTCCATCCGCAACAAAACGGCATCCTTCGCGCTCGATCAGGTCACGCTGGATATCATCGTTTCCACCGGCATCGTCTCCAACATGATGACCACCGTAAATGATTATTATTACAACTCCACGCTCGCCCACTGCGTCTACTACGGCTCCACCGTCACAGAGCACGGCCACCATCACCTGCACGGCGAGGTCGTTTCGCTCGGCGTGCTGTGCCTCTTAGAGCATGCCGGCCAGTTCGAGGAAGAAGACCGCCTGATGCGGTTCAACGATTCCATCGGCCTGCCGGTCTGCTTCGACGACGTGGAAATCCAGGAATCCGAGTTCGACAAAATGGCGGATAAATTCATGCAGACGACCGAGTGGGCGCACATGCCGCAGGGCGTTACGCGTGAGAACTTCCTCGAGTCCATGCGCCGCGAAAACGCCAAGGGTCGTGCTTTCAAAGCCGCAAAGAAATGATTTAAGGATCCTATAAAAGGTAAGAAAAGACGAAACAGGGCGGCACGAGTTCGTCTCTGCCGCCTGTTTTACGCTCAAAAAGGGGTAATTTCCTATGTCCGCATTACAGAAATTCAAAACTTTCTTCTCCAAAAATGTGCTCTTGTGTTTGACGGTTCCCATGGTCGTCTTCTCCCTGCTTGTTCCGCAGCCGTTTGTGTGGATGGGCCAGAACATCTCGATCGACCTTTCCGGCATCCCGTTCCTGAAAGAAAACTTCCCGAGCCTCGGCCTTGTCAACATGCTCCTGTGCGTCATCATGTTCGGCATGGGCATGACGCTTAAAGCCGACGACTTCAAGTACATCCTCAAAAAGCCGACCGATGTGCTTATCGGCATTTGCAGCCAGTACGTCTTCATGGCAGGCTTCGGCTGGCTTGTCGCATCTTTGCTGTCCCTCACGGGTGTGGGTGACCCCACCGTCCGCGCACAGATTGCCGTCGGCCTCGTTCTGCTCGGCTGCGTACCCGGCGGCACCGCGTCAAACGTCATGACGTTCCTTGCAAAGGGTGACGTGGCGCTCTCCATCACCATCACCATGTGCACCACATTGCTTGCGCCGGTGCTCACCCCGTCCCTCACGCTCATGCTCGCCGGCCAGTGGATTGACGTCAACTTCTGGAACATGTTCATCAGCATCGTGCTCGTCGTCCTGCTGCCGATCCTCCTCGGTATCGCCGTACACACCGCGCTCGGCGACCGCGTAAACGGCCTTAAAGATTTCCTCGTCAAGGCTTCCACCGCCTGCATCATCCTCGTGGAAGGTCTGTGCGTCGGCCCGAACCGAGACCAGTTCACAACCCACGGCGTCACCGTCGTGCTCGTTACCGTGCTCGCCGTTGCGCTGCACCATGTGCTCGGCCTGCTCGCGGGCTACGTCACCGCCAAGGTGTTCCGCTTTAACGAAAAGAAGGTCCGCACGCTGTCGCTTGAGGTTGGTCTGCAGAACTCCGGCCTTTCCTGCACGCTCGCAAAGACCGCGTTCCCGGATACCATGGCCATCCTGCCCTGCGTCATCGCAACGGTCGTCCACCAGATCATCGGGCCTATCGTTGCCAGCATGTTCGCCGCAAAGCCACTGCCTGAAGAGGCCGAGCCTGCTTCCGAAAAGAAAGAAGCAAAGGAGGCCGTCACCGCGTGAAGCACTTTTCCGAAATTACCCTGATTGCAACGGTCTCGTTTATCGGTGAACTGCTGCACTACCTCATTCCCCTGCCCGTGCCGAGCAGCATCTACGGTCTTTTGCTCATGCTGCTCCTGCTCGTCACACATATCGTAAGGCTTGACCACGTAAAAGCCACGGCCGATTGGCTCATCACCCTCATGCCCGTCATGTTCGTCGGTCCCACTGTCGGTCTCATTGAAAGCTATGACAGCTACAAAGACATTCTCATTCCCATCATTGTCATCTCCCTCGCGACTACCGTCCTCACCATGGCGGTCTCCGGCCTGACCACACAGGGACTCATCCGTTTACAGACCAAAGAAGAAAAGGAAGAGCGCGCAGAAGCGCTTGAAGCATGCGAAAAGGAGGAACAAACCGATGTTAAATGATATTGCGTCGAACACCTCGTTTTTCGGCATTTTCATCACCGGCGTCGCCTATGTGCTCGCCTGCGCCATTCAAAAGCGCTTTAAGTCGTCCATTTTGAACCCGCTGCTCGTCTCCTGTGTGATTCTCATCATCTTCATGCTCGTCAGCGGCATCGATTACAACGTCTACCTGTATGGCAAGCCGAAAGCCGACGGCACATACGACGGCACGGGTGCCATTTTCTTCCAGAACATGCTCACCCCCACCACCGTTTGCCTTGCCATCCCGTTGTATGAAAAGCTCGTGTACCTCAAAAAGTACCCGGTCGCCATCATCGGCGGCATTTTGGCCGGCATGTTCGCGTGCCTCGGCGGCGTACTTGTTTTGAGCATGGCATTCGGGCTTGACCACACCCAGTATGTCACACTGCTGCCGAAGTCCATCACCACCGCCATTGGCATGGGTCTTTCGGAAGAGCTCGGCGGCATGGTGTCCGTCACCGTCGCGTCCATCATCGTGACGGGTCTCTTCGGCAACGTCGCGGCGGCCGCCATCTTCAAGCTGTTCCGCATCAAGCACCCGGTCGCCATCGGCGTGTCCTGCGGCACCGGTGCGCACGCCATGGGCACCTCCCGTGCGCGTGAGTGCGGCGAGATTGAAAAAGCCATGAGCGGCCTCTCCATCGCCGTGTGCGGCCTTTTAACCGTCGTCGGCGCATCCATATTTGCAATGATCCGGTTTTAAACCAATCCATCCAATTACGAGTAAATCCGCACCGGCCCCTGTTAAACGCTCAGACCGTGCGGATTTTTTATAAACAAAACCGCGCTCCCGGAAAACTCCCGAGGGCGCGGTTTTGTCTATTCTTTTATTTTCTTACCGATTCCATAAACACCATGTACGCGGTTTTATAGGTGGAGATAAATGCCGGCTCGCCGAAATTCATCGGGAACGGCTTCGCTTCGATTTTCTTTTCCAAAATGAGGTCGCACAGCGTCAGCATGTCGTCAATCTTCTCATAGCTGTTCGGCACATATTTGTCCTGCGGATCCTCGCCGCCCTCCTGACGCCTGTGGCCGCCGAGGAACGCAAGCTCCGTATAGCCGGGCTTCTGCAATTTTTCTTTCAGACGCAGCACCGCGGCTTTATACTCCGAAATCGGTCGTGCAAGCGGCACCTGCATCCAAAGGCCGAATGCGTCTCCGGTAAACATGCACTTATGCGCGCGGTCGATGAACACGACGCTGCCCGGCGTGTGCCCCTCCACCTCGGCAACTTCAATTTTCACACCGCCGCCAAGGTCGATGACATCGCCGTCTTTGATGTCGATAACGTCCTTTTCCGTAAAATTCTTGCCCGTACCGTCGTTTAAACGCGGCAGCAGCGGCACATCTTTTTTGCTCATGTAGTATTTTTCGAACACATCGCCGCTCAGGAGATGGTCAATATGCGCGTGCGTCACGGCAAGCTCCACGGGCAGGGATGTCAGGCTCTCCGCCATTTTCCTCACGTTGCCGCCGCCAAGGCCGGTATCGATAAGCAGCGCCTTTTCTTTGCCCTCCACAAGGTACATGGAGTCGTTGTTGTAGTCCTCCATATAGAACACGCCCGGGCAGATGAACTCGATTTCATAGCGGTCAAAGCGCGTTTTGCCGAACATCCACTCCAGCGCTTCTTTGTTTTGGTACGCCGCCGTCCAAGAACCGTGCGGGTGCGTGTGGTACACGTTTTCCATTTCGCCCGCAGGATACTCCGTGTAGTGCGCGTCACGGTTGCCGGAGGAGCGCAGCGAGGACATCGCCATACGCGAGCCCACACCCACCGCGCCGTGCGGCGAGTGGTAATAGCCCGTCACCGGCACCACGGGGTCGTCTTCGGCATGGAACGCCCACACAGGCACATCTTTTGCCGCGCGCAGCTTAAACGGCTCCGCATAGCCGCAAATCGGCATGGCCGCCGCGATCTTATGCGGGTAGCGCGTGAGCAGCTCCCACGTGCCCGCGCCGCCCATGGAAACACCCGTCACGTACAAGCGGCAGATGTCCACCGGGTACTGCGCCGCCATCTCGAGCAGCGATTGCGCCAGTAAATCAACATACGGCACCCAGCACTGTTCTTCCGGGCACTGCGGCGCGAGGACAAAGCACGGGTGCTCCGCCTGCCACGCGTCCGTCATAAATGTGTCCGCGCCCGGCGTGAAATCGAGCACCAAATTTAAATCGTCCCCGCGCTCGCCCGCGCCGTGCAAAAACAGAACCAGCGGGTACGTTTTGCCGGGCTCCGTCTTCGGCGTGTACAGCGCGGCGTTTAAGTACCGCCCGTCTTTTTTCAGTTCTTTTACGGAAATGTTCTTCTTTTCAATACCGTTGATCATACAAAATAACCTCCTCTAAAGGGTTCATTCCTCCAGCAGATACGGCATCAGCTTTTCGAGCACCACCGCGTAGCCGTTTGCGTACATGTGCATACCCTCAATGGTGTATTCCGCTTTCAAATTGCCCTTTTCATCCAGCAGACAGTCGAACACATTGATGTATGTGCAGCCGAGCTCCTCTGCCATTTTTTCCACTTCGGCGTTCACTTTCTTCAGCTCCGCATTCGTGCGCGCGCCGAACTGTGCCTTCACCGCTTCCGGGTCTGCGCCGGGCAGCTCGCGGTTCACGGGGTAATAGCTCATCACGTAAATTTTCGTCTCGGGCAGACGCGCCTGAATTTGCATCAAAATTTTTCTGTACTGGCTCATCAGGCGCTCGCGCTTATATTCCGGGCGGCTGATGTCATTTGTGCCGATGTTGATGAACACCTTTTTCGGCTCGAGGTCAAAAATCGATTCATCCATGCGCTCCAAAAGTCCGTCTGTCACGTCGCCGCCGATGCCGCGGTTGTACACGCGGATGCGCGGCTCCACGTTTTGCAGCATCTCGCTGATCGGGAACAGCTCGCACAGCGAGGAGCCCGTAAATACGATCTCACCCTTTTTCACCAATTTATTGAGGCACATAAAATTATGCACTTTCATTTCCCAGTCCGTCATATAAAGCACCTGATTTCATTCGTTTCATTTCACAGTCATTTTAGCACAAAATCCGCACAGATACAACCTGTATTCTAAACATTTTCCCCTCTTGACGTGAAAAACCGCAGCATATATAATAATCACATAGTAACACACTAACACACGAAAATTCGCACTAAAGCGCTGTGGTGTAAGCACTTCAACGCGCAAAAGCATACGTTGCAAACCGCTTGCGCATTACCGAAAAGAGGAATATAAAAATGAAAATTGCCGCTTATGAAGTCCGCCGGGACGAACAGAAAGACTTTGCCTTCATTGCCGAAAAGCTCGGCGTGGAGCTCACCGAAACAGAGGATAACCTGACGCTCGAAAACATCGATACGGTAAACGGGGCCGAGGGCGTCACAACACTCGGTCGCACACGTTTTGACCGCGCCCTGCTCACCGCCGTCCAGGAGCGCGGCGTAAAATACATCTCCACGCGCACCATCGGCGCAGACCACATCGACCTCATCGCCGCAAAGGAGCTCGGCCTCAAGGTGTGCAACTCCAACTACGCGCCGAACGGCGTGGCAGATTACACCGTCATGCTCATACTTCTTAGCCTGCGCAAGTATAAGCCCGCCCTGTGGCGCGCACAGGTCAACGACTACTCCCTTGCGGGTCTTCAGGGCCGCGAGCTGCGCAACCTCACCGTCGGCATTCTCGGCACCGGCAAAATCGGCGCGGCGGTCATCAAAAATTTGAGCGGCTTCGGCTGCCGCATTTTAGCAAGCGACATCCGCGAAAACCCGTCGCTCAAGGGACTTTGCACCTATGTGGATAACGAAACGCTCTACAAAGAGTGCGACATCATCTCGCTGCACATGCCGCTTTTAGAGAGCACCCGCCACTTTGTGAACGCCGGGACCATCGCCAGAATGAAGGACGGCGTCACCATCATCAACTGCGCCCGCGGCGAGCTGATGAATATTCCGGATATGATCCGCGGCATTGAAACGCAGAAGATCGGCGCGCTCGCGCTGGACGTTTTCGATAAAGAAGACGGCATCTACCACGAGAACCGCCGCGACGACATCCTCTCAAACCGCGATATGGCCTACCTGCGCCAGTTCCCGAACGTCATCATGACGCAGCACATGGCGTTTTACACCGACGCCGCCGTGCAGAGTATGGTGTTCTGCGGCATAGAAGGTCTGTGCGATTTCGCCAAAACCGGTCACACCGCGACCGAGCTTGTATAAATGTCAAATATGACGATGAAATCGAGCTCGTGCTCAACCTCTAAAATCAAATACTGTGTATAGAAAAAGAGAAAACGTGTACCGAGCTTGCCCCGGCGCACGCTTTCTCTTTTCTTTTTACCTTTTCTGGTTATACGTGCGGACTAAGCGGTCCACGTCATTTTCGCTGTGAATTTCGTACTCGTGCTGTGTGAGGTATTCCTTCACTTCCTCGGGCAGGTCGTCGAAATCCTTGTGCCAGTCGAAAAGCGCCGCGCCCAAAACGTAGTTTTCCGGCCCCCAGTAGCCGTTCATGCCAAAACCGTTCGGAAACATAAAATCACCCCCGGCGCTTAGTATGCGCCAAGGGGTGACTTCAAATTCATTTCCCTACAAATTCAAAAAATGCCGTGCGTGTTTACGTCAGCTCACTGACCGATCTGCTCAAAGAACTTCGCGTGGATGGCGGCAACCGCCTTGTTCGCGTCTTCCTTCTTGATGAGCACGGAAATTTTAATCTCGCTCGTCGAGATCATCTGAATGTTCACGTTCGCCTCAAACAGCGCCTCGAACATATCGGAAGCAACGCCCGGGTGAGACTCCATGCCCGCGCCGACAATGGAAACCTTTGCCACGTCGTCGTCAAACACAACGCTGCTCGCGCCGATGGTCTCTACGTAAGACTGCATGAGCTCGATGGTTGCGTCCATCTTGTCCTTTTCCACGGTGAAGCTGATGTCCTTCGTGCCGTTTCTGCCGATGGACTGCAAAATAATATCGACGTTTACGTTCTTCTGTGCAAGTTTAGAGAAAATGCGGAATGCAAGGCCCGGCTTATCCGGCACGCCGATGACAGAGATTCTGGCGACGTTTTCGTCCTTTGCAACACCGCTGATGAGCATTTTTTCCACGTTGGTAGCCTCCTTAACGATCGTTCCCTTAGCCCGTGTCAGGCTGGAAAGAACCTCTAATTCAATATGATATTTTTTAGCCATTTCAACCGAGCGGTTATTCAGCACCTGCGCGCCCAGCGTCGCAAGCTCCAGCATCTCGTCGTAGGAGATGACGTCGAGCTTCCTCGCCGCCGGAATTTTGCGCGGGTCTGCCGTGTAAACGCCGTCCACATCCGTATAGATCTGGCACAGGTCGGCGTGCATGGAAGCCGCAATGGCCACCGCGCTCGTATCGCTGCCGCCGCGGCCCAGCGTCGTCATGTCGTCATACTTGTTGACGCCCTGAAAGCCCGTTACAACAACGATGTTGCGCTTTGAAAGCTCCGCCTTAATACGTTCCGGATTCACACGCTTAATGCGCGCGCTGCCGTAAGCCGTAGAGGTGGAAAAACCCGCCTGCCAGCCGAGCAAAGAGACCACCGGGTAGCCCAAATCTTCAATCGTCATAGCAAGCAGCGAAGCAGAGATCTGCTCGCCCGCCGTCAAAAGCTGGTCCATTTCACGCTTAGACGGGTTTCGGTTGATCTCTTTTGCTTTATCAATGAGGTCGTCCGTTGTATCGCCCTGCGCAGAAACCACAACGACCACGTCGTTGCCGTTCTTATATGTGCCGGTCACGATATCGGCGACATTTCTCAAATGCTCGGCGTCCTTAACGGAGGAACCGCCGAACTTCTGAACGATCAATGCCATAGAAACACTTCCCTTTCCATAACCCCTGTGGGATAATTCTCGTTATTCAATGATGATGCGCGCGCCCTGCGGGTCGGTATGCAGAAGCTCCACACGCCAGCCGTTGATGCCGCGGTCCTGTAAATGTGAATCGCACGCGCTCATAAACTCCTCCGCGCCCTCTGTGGGGATCATGGAGATGATGGTCGGGCCTGCGCCGCTCACATACGTGCCGAGCGAGCCAAGCTCGTAGCTCATACGGAACACCTGGTCGTAATTTTCGATGAGGCCCGAGCGATACGGCTGATGGATCCTGTCCTGCACCGCCACGCGCAGGTTCTGCAGATCGCCGGAGAACAGCGATGCCGTCATTAAAGCGGAGCGCGAAAGGTTAAACACCGTGTCTTCGCGGGAATACTCCGTCGGCAGCACGCCGCGGGCTTTCTCCGTTTTGAGCTCGAACGGCGGGATCATCACCGCAAAGCTGATCTTGCCGGAAACCGGCACGGAAACGCTGTACACGCGCTTGCCCTCCATGGCAGAAGCGACAAGACCGCCGGAGATTGCCGGGCTCGTGTTATCCGGGTGCCCTTCAATCTGCGCCGCAAGGTTAATGAGGTCGCTCTGCGACATCGGCGAGCCAAGCATGCGGTTCGCGCCCAAAATACCGGCCACGATGCACGCCGAAGAACTGCCGAGGCCGCGCGCCATCGGAATGTTGTTTTCCTGAATGATATGCAGACCCGGCAGCGTTTTGCCGCAGATCTGGTACAAATGCCGCGCCGCCCAGTAAATGAGGTTCGTCTCATCGGTCGGCACTTTGATCTTGTCCGTCGTCGTGATCTTCAGCTCGTCCGCTTCTTCCATCCACACGCGGTTGCACATGGTCAGCGCAATGCCGAGCGAGTCAAAACCGGAGCCAAGGTTGGCGCTGGTTGCCGGAATATCGATTCGGATCATAATGCTTTCCCCTTTCCGCTTTTATCAATAATCGGAGATGCGAATACGGCCTTCAACCTTTACGCCGCGCGATTCCAGCGCTGCCAGCTTATCGCTGAGTTCCTTCTCCGTAAGGTTTTCCACCGTAAAGCCCGCTTCGCCCTGTACCGGTCTTTTCGCGAGCAGCGGCGTGATCTTGCCGAAGACGTCCGCCGCCGTGTTCAGCGCCGTATCGCTGTCCTTGGCGGAAACGCGCACAAATGCGGACGTTTCCATGCTGCCGAAATCCGCCACGTAGTTCGGCTTCGCATCCTCCCAGAAGAGGTACTTGCGCGCCTTAAAGTGCTTCACACAGTCGATGACGTCCGCCACAACGGCACTCGCCGTGGGCAGCTTGCCCGCGCCTTTGCCGTAGAACACCACGTCGCCCGTCGCGTCGCCGCGCACCATAATGCCGTTGAATACATCGTCCACGCTCGCAAGCTGGCTGCCGCGGTGCACGAACATCGGGCAAACCATAATATGCACCTGCCCGTTTTCGAGCTTCTTCACAGAGCCGATGAGCTTAATGACACCGCCCCAAACGTCTGCAAAATCGACGTCCTGCAGCGTGATCTTCGTAATGCCCTCTGTGTAAACGGAATCCGGGTACACGTGCGTGCCGAATGCCAAGGACGCCAAAATGCAGATCTTGCGGCAGGCGTCCAGGCCCTCCACATCGGCGCTCGGGTTACGCTCCGCGTAACCAAGCTGCTGTGCAAGCTTCAAAGCGTCTTCAAAGTTCATCTGCTCGCGGATCATCTTCGTCAAAATGAAGTTCGTCGTGCCGTTCAAAATACCGGCAATCTCCGTCACATCGTTTGCGGCAAGGCACTGGCTGATGGGGCGGATGATCGGAATGCCGCCGCCGACGCTCGCCTCAAACAGGAAGTTGAGGTTATTCGCCTGCGCGATTGCAAGGAGCTCCGCGCCCTTTTGTGCCACAAGCTCTTTATTGGAGGTCACAACGCTCTTGCCGTTTTCCAGACACGCCTTCACAAAGTCATACGCCGGGTGCAGGCCGCCCATCACTTCCACGACGATTTGTACCTCGGGGTCATTTAAAATGACGTTGAAATCCTTCGTAAAGCGGTCGCTGTACGGCAGGCCCGGGAACTCCTTTAAGTCCAGAATATACTTAACATGAATCTCTTCCTTCGCGCGCTTCGCGATGCTCGCCGCGTGAGAGGTAAGCACCTCCAAAACGCCGGAGCCGACCACGCCGTGGCCGAGAACTGCTATATTTGCCATTTCCATTTTCCTTTCCACGCGGATTTAACCGACGATGCTGTCAATCTTAATAACGCCCTGCACCTCAAAAAGGCGCTTCAAAAGCTCATCAATCTCAATGCTCATATTTTCGCTTCGCGCCGAGACCGAAACGAACGCTTTGCCCTTTACCGGAATATTCTGGTTAATGGTCAGAATGTTTGCGTTCGCCTTATAGAATACCGTCAAAAGGTTCACAAGCACACCGGGCTTGTCGTTTAACACGACCTGCACCGTCATAATAGAGCCCGTTTCCTTTTTTGTATACGGAAAAACGGCGTTTTTATACTTATAATATACACTGCGGGAGATGCCCGCCATCTTGACCGCCTCTGAGGTGTTTGAGGCTTCGCCGGTCTCCAGAAGCTGGTTCACGCGGATGACCTTCTGGTATACCTCCGGCAGAACGGATTCGTCGATCAATAGAAACGATGTGTTTTCCATTGTCCACCACCTAAGTACGTTTGTATTGCGTCGATAAACAGTGTAGCACACTTTTCGGCAAAATTCAACCCAAATTTCTTTCCTTTCCCCCTTTTTCTTATTTTGGTCTATCTCATACAAAAAGCAACAGGACCCACTCTTAAAATGAGTGAGTCCTGCATAATACGCGTTAAATTTTTATCGTGGTCCGCATTCTGCAAACCGCTTTACGCCGCCGGTGTTTCCGGCTCTGTCGGCGGTTCCGGGGTCGGCTCTACCGGCGGTTCCGGGGTAGGCTCCGGCGTCGGGGCCGGCGTTGCGGTCGGGGCCAAGGTCGGCGTGGCCTCCGCCGTCGGCGATGCCGTAGGCTCCACGCTCGGGGACGGGCTCGGCTCTATGCTCGGCTCTATGCTCGGCGACGGCGTTGCCGTGGCGCTCGTCCTTGCAATGTGGTCGGATCCTCCGTCACACGTCCTCGGAATGTTGTTCTGCGAATACCAGCCGTTTGCAATGTGCACGCAGTTCGGGCCGGGGCGCAGGCCGCTGTCGCGGCAGTAGGAAAGCTGCACCACGTTGTCGCTCAGCACATAGCTGCCGCTGTGGAGGAAGTCGTAGTAGTTCGCTTCCATCCAGTCGATGATGCCGTTATACATCTTCTTTGCGCTGTTCGTGTCGTAGATCTCTTCCTTATATTCGTGGCCGTTCCAGATGCCGCACACGAAAGCGGTTGTGCCGCCCATGTACCACACGTCGTTGCTGTCTTCGGTCGTACCGGTCTTGCCGATCTGGTCAAGGTCATCGCGGCGCACCATATTTGCCGTGGGGTATGCATCCGTGTCCGTACCGTTGATCGGCAGGTGCAGCAGCTTATTCATAATGGTCGCCGTATCAAACGAGATTGCCTGCTCCTCGCTGTGATTCTGCTGGTAATCGTAGATCACGTTGCCTTCGTTATCCTCAATGCGGTACACGGTGTACGGGGTGTAATACTTGCCGCCGTTGCCGAAGATCTGGTACGCGCCGGTCATCTCGCGCACGGAAATGCCGTTCGTCAAACCGCCGATGGCCACGCCGCCGACGTTGTAGGAGTCTTCCTCCGAAAGCGACGTGATGTGCAGGTTCTGCGTGAGGAACTGGTAACTTACAAGCGGCGACATCTGGTTGATGAGCTGCGCCACCGGGGCGTTCAGAGATTCCGTAATGGCCTGATCCACATTCACCGTGCCGGCGAACGTACCGTCAAAGTTGTTCGGGCCCTCGCTGCCGTCATCAAAGTAGTTCGGCAGCGGCTCATCCTTCAGCACAGAGCCGTACGTGATGAGATTGTTCTCCAACGCCGGCGCATACACGCTGATGGGCTTAATGGAAGAACCCGGCTGGTTCGTGGAGTACGAAACGTTGTTCTGCACGCGGTTGCCGGTCTTTTTCAAAAGCTCGTTGTCATCGTTGGCCTGGTTCGTGTTCACGCAGAGGATTCTGCCGTCATATTCCATCAGACACACGCCGCTCCAAATGCCGCTGTCGCTCGTAAACTCCTGCCAGTTGTTTTTCAGGTAGTTTTCAAACGCCTCCTGCATCGGCACATATTCAGCGGAGTAGATCTTGAGACCGCCGTTATAAATGAGGTCGATTGCCATGTCGCGGTCGAGGTTTGCATACTGCATAAGCAGGTCAACGGTGTCGTTGAACACCTCTTCCTCGTACCAGTTCCACACCTCGGTGGAAACGCTCTGGGTATCGGTCTCCTCTTCTTCGTCGTCCATTTCAAAGTCCACGCCGCGCAGCTTCAGGTTTGCGGATTGCTCCATCGCCTCGTCGTACTCCGCGCGCGTGATGCGCCCTTGGTCGTACATTTCGGAGATGACAAGCTCGCGGCGCTTGCGGTTCGCCTCCGGGTGGTAGAACACGCACAGCGCGGCCGGGTTTTGCGTCGTCGCGGCAATGGTCGCACACTCCGCAATGTTGCAGTCCCAAATGTCCTTGCCGAAGTAGCCCTTTGCCGCGGCCTCCACGCCGTAATAGCCGTTGCCGTAGTTGACAAGGTTCAGGTATGCTTCGAGAATTTCATCCTTAGTATACTTCTTTTCAAGGTTCAGCGCCATGAAGATTTCCTTCACCTTACGCATGACGCTCACCTGATTTTCGCCCGTCAGGTTCTTGATAAGCTGCTGCGTGATGGTGGAGCCGCCGGCGGTATCGTTGCCGGTCGCCATACCGTATACCGCGCCTAACGTGCGCTTCCAGTCTACGCCGTGGTGCTCGTAAAAGCGCTTATCTTCGATTGAGATCATCGCTTCCTTCATAATGTCCGGAATCTGCGTGAAATCAACGCGCGTGCGGATCTCTTCGGCGTTATAGCGCAGGCGCTGCGTCCATTCCGCATTGTCCACGCTGTCTATGTGCAGGGAATCCGTCACATACATAAAGCTCGATTCCTTCAGTTTAAAGGAAGCAAGGCTTGCGTTCATCTCCACATCGTGGTAGCTCCAAATGACGGCCGCCACGCTCAAGCCCACAAGGCAGCCGGTGATGATGCAGATGCAAAGCACCGTCTTGATGAGCTTGCCGAACATGGTAAGCACCGCATGTGCCGTGCTGCCGGCCGCGCGGGCCGTTTCGCCGTCTGTACGGCCCATGGGTCTTCCGCTCGGCTGCGCCGTGTTGTACTTATTGATGTCTTTTTTCAGCACGTTTGACCTCCTGAAAAATCAAATTGCGCGGCAAAAGCGCACTTTGTCTGCATAAATTGGCAAACCTTGGCGATACTAAAGCCGCAGGGCAAATCCTACTTAGAAAGGATGTATAGTCATGAAAATGCGTCTTGAGTCCCTTGTGCACGCCGCTCGGCAGCGGTACGGCGCATGGGCGGCGATCTTTATTCTTTTCGCCGCGCTGTGCACGCTTTCCGTGTTTTCCGCACGCGATGCGCGGGAAGCTGCGGCAGACCCCGCAAAAGCAGAAAGCGACTCTTCCGTTTATTATAGCCCAAACGATGCGGCAAGTCAAGAAACCGACCGGGAGAGCGCCGCAAATTCAGCAAATTTTAAGGAATACGAAACATTCTTCACCGTGCGCGCCTATAACGGCAGCGTGGCTGTTTTCAAAGACGGAAACGATGTGCCCCTTTACTGCATTGAAACGCCGCTTAGCAGCCTTACGGAGGAAGACCGCCGCCTGCTCGCCCGCGGCATTCGTGCCGAAACGCTCTCGGAAGCCTGCAAGCTGATTGAAGACTATGAATAAAACCGCAAAAAGAGGACGCCCGCTGCCGGACGTCCCCGATTTGCCTAAATGTCTTTTACTTCATGCTTTCTTCGTAGGACTTGATCATCTTTTTGACCATCTGGCCGCCGACGGAGCCCGCCTGGCGGGAGGTGAGGTCGCCGTTATAGCCCTGCTTGAGGTTGACGCCGACTTCGTTTGCGGCTTCCATCTTAAAGCGGTTCATCGCGTCCTGTGCTTCCGGTACCATCGTCTTATTGCTGCTGTTCATGTTTCATTCTCCTTTTTTCGGCGGCGCTTAACGCTGCGCCGCACTGCTTTTTTCGCGTTTGTTGTTCTTATTGTGCATGATGAAAGGAGCATTATGCGTGTCAATTTTTGCAAGAATGCGCAGTTTTTTGCGCCGCGCGGGAGAGAATATTCTCTCCCCTGTCCTTCTCCCGCTTCTCATTTTCGCGCTGAAAAATGAAAACTGAGATGCCCATGCAGCTTATGCGGTACCTCTCTATTTCTATTTTGAATGATTCCCAGTCAAAGAAAGATGAGGCTCGTCAGAAGCATATCAATGAGTTGTTCTATTATTGGTACTATTATTACCAGTTGCGCAGCTTGACATTGTGGGATTTCAATACCAATACTAATATTGATGCCGATTTCGAGAAGATTATCAAACAATAGGATTTTCACTATTCAATTCTGTTTGAATATAAAATGGGGTTGTCTTTGTACTTATTAAAATAATAATTTCTACATTTGCAGCAGTATGATATTAATTATAGACGATGACAGTGCCATTCGTTCTTCTCTGAGCTTTATGCTGAAAAGGGCGAAATATGATGTGCAGGCCGTACCGGGTCCCAAAGAGGCTATTGAAATAGTCCGTTCGGTTGCGCCCCAGTTAATCTTGATGGATATGAACTTCACCCTGTCCACCAGTGGTGAAGAAGGATTGACTCTTTTGAAACAGGTCAAAGTGTTCCGGCCCGATGTTCCCGTTATATTGATGACGGCATGGGGAAGTATCCAGCTTGCCGTGCAAGGGATGCAGGCAGGGGCATTCGACTTTATTATCAAACCTTGGAATAACGTAGCGTTGATGCAAAGGATAGAAACGGCTTTGGAACTGACTTCACAAGATAAGAAAGCAGCGGTTCCGGTGGAAGATAATGACGGCTTCAACCGTAGCCATATCATTGGAAAGAGTAAGGCACTGATGGATGTGCTGGCCACGATCAAGCGGATAGCGCGTACCAACGCATCGGTCTTGATTACCGGTGAAAGTGGTACAGGTAAGGAGTTGATAGCCGAAGCGGTACATTTGAACAGTCCCCGTAGCAAGAAACCTTTTGTGAAAGTGAATTTGGGAGGTATTTCTCATACTTTGTTCGAGAGTGAAATGTTCGGTCATAAGAAAGGTGCGTTTACGGATGCCACATCCGACAGGGTAGGACGTTTTGAACTGGCTGATAAGGGTACGATTTTCTTGGATGAGATTGGCGATTTGGATTTAAGCTGTCAGGTGAAACTGCTTCGCGTGTTACAAGAGCAGACTTTTGAAGTTTTGGGCGACAGCCGTCCCCGTAAAGTCGATATCCGTGTGGTCAGTGCGACGAATGCCGATTTACGGCAGATGGTGCAGGAACACACCTTCCGCGAGGATTTGTTCTATCGTATTAATTTAATTACGGTGCATCTTCCGGCATTACGCGAACGCCGTGAGGATATTCCGTTATTGGTCCGTCATTTCGCCGACAAACAATGTGAATCGAACGGTCTTCCCAAAGTGGAATTTACTTCTGAAGCGATGGATTATTTGAGCCGTTTGCCTTATCCGGGTAATATCCGTGAATTAAAGAATTTGGTGGAACGTACCTTGCTGGTCAGTGGAAAGGAAATATTGACTGCGGATGATTTTAAATCACAATACCAGCATCCTATAGAACAGAAGATGACAACGAATCTGCAAGGCATGACCTTGGAGGAGATAGAAAAGCAGACTATTCTGCAAACGCTTGAAAAGTATAACAATAATATGTCACAGGTTGCCATAGCCTTAGGAATCAGCCGGGCCGCTCTTTATCGCCGTTTGGAGAAATACAATATACAAGTGAATGATTAGCAAAAACGGAACCGGATAAAATATGAAACTGAAATTCTTGTTCTTCTTTTTAGCATTACTGTTGACAGCAGTATGGACTATCCTGCTCGTTCTTACATTGAAGGAACGCGGTGCGCTGTTTTATATAGGAGAGGGAGTCATTACATTCAGTCTTGTGTTTCTGGTTTATTTCTACCGCAAAGTCGTGAAACCGCTTGATATCATCGGCAACGGTATGGAACTTCTTCGTGAGCAGGATTTCAGCAGTAGGCTGACTCCTGTCGGACAAAAGGAAGCCGACCGCATTGTGTTGGTTTTCAACCGCATGATGGAGCAGTTGAAAGACGAGCGTCTCCGGTTGCGTGAGCAGAATCATTTTCTTGACCTGCTGGTCAGTGCTTCTCCCATGGGAGTTGTCATACTGACGCTGGACGGACATATTTCCATGCTGAATGCGGCAGCTCTTCGTTTTTTGGATTATTCTTCGTCAGAGGAAGTCAGAGGCCGATTGCTGTGCGAGTTGGCTTCCCCTTTGGCCGAAGAAATAGAACGTATTCCCAAAGATACTACTGAAACAATTCGTCTGAGCGACTCCATGATTTACCGCTGTTCCCGGCTTTCTTTTGTTGACAGAGGCTTTTCTCATCCGTTTATTCTGGTGGAAAGTCTGACTTCCGAGGTGGTGAAAGCAGAGAAAAAGCGGAGGATACCTATGAGAAAAAGGCATACGAAAAAGTGATCCGTATGATAGCACATGAGGTGAATAATACGACTGCGGGCATTACCTCTACTCTTGATACGGTGGATGGCGCTTTGGAATGTATGGAGGATACGGAAGACTTGCGCGAAGTGATGAAAGTCTGCATAGAGCGTTGCTACAGCATGAGCCGTTTTATCACGAATTTCGCCAATGTGGTGAAGATTCCCGAGCCTCAATTACAATCAGTGGACTTGAATGACCGCGTGGCCGCTTGCAAGACATTTATGGAAACGGTTTGCCGTAACCGTAAGATTACGCTGCATCTTGATTTATGTAAAGAGAATCCTGAAGTGATGATGGATACTTCCCTGTTTGAGCAAGTACTGGTCAACATTATCAAGAATGCGGCTGAAAGTATCGGGGAAACAGGAGATATCTTTATCCGTACTTCCGTATCACCTACGATGTTGGAAATTGCTGATACCGGTGCCGGTATCAGTAAAGAGGTGGAAACCAAGCTGTTCAGTCCTTTCTTCTCCACCAAGCCTAACGGACAGGGTATCGGTCTTATTTTTATTCGTGAAGTTTTGATAAAACATGGGTGTACTTTCTCTCTTCGTACCTATCCGGATAAACTGACCCGTTTCCGTATCCGTTTCTGATGATTTTCTACCACTTTACCACGCTGATGCTTCCGCAAGGAAGTGAAAAGGGAGGGAGGGTTTATAGTAAATGTCTTTCGGGTGTTTCTTTTTGTGCTGTTGGTTCTTTCGGAATCTCAGTTCAAAATGAAACACCCTTTTTATTATGCTAGGCTGTCCACGATAAAAAATGTTCAATCAGGATTGGATGAAGTCGGTTCGTTTGGTTTATCTTCACAATATTATGTGCTAAATAATTAAAATATGAAATATCCTATCGGCATACAAATTTTTAGTCAAATCCGTGAAAACGGATATGTTTATGTGGACAAGACCGACTTTATCTACCAGTTGGTGGGTAGAGGAAGTATCTATTTTCTCAACCGTCCGCACCGTTTCGGCAAAAGTATTATGAAGGGCGGAGAGAGGTGAGGTAATATCCGGACAAGCCTGAAAATATCCTGTAGTTTGGAATAAGTAAGTAATGTTATAAAATAGCCTGATACATTATTTTATTCATCGTTATAAGCCCAAATCCAAAAAAGTTGGGAGCGTTCATGCCCTCATGCTCTCACTGTATATGTAATATGTTGGCCATGAACGATTTGTGTAGCTGTGGTAAAAATAGTTGCTTTCACTTATGCTCTCACTAATCCCTTATGCTCTCACTACGTTTTGAAGCATCTTTCCATATAACATGCTTGTTGTCAGTTATATATTCTTTTTTATAGGATATTCCGGCTTGATGTAAAGTAGGACGTTTTTTGGCTTTTTGAGAAGAAAAAGTGTGCGTAAAGGGTTTGTACTTCTATGGAATGTGATCGTAAAGTTCCTGGCATTTCATGCAGGGTAAAAA
>ENA-ORSA01001302-ORSA01001302.1-human-gut-metagenome-genome-assembly--contig:-NODE-1302-length-21320-cov-21.930684_pt1 | contig 21320 bp, 28 predicted proteins | sample MGYA00242179_ERZ509142 | MGnify/ENA primary metagenome ERZ509142 (study PRJEB26280, sample SAMEA2338659) | human gut metagenome | biome: human gut; feature: human-associated habitat; material: faeces... | reverse complement strand
ATTTTAAAGGAAAAGAGCAAGGCCGGATAGACCTTACTCTTACATTATGAATCGGAATTTATCGCATGGAGCGCAAACCAACCGCAATTCGAGGCCGACCGGGGCATCTGGCACTACGAGTGGAGCTGGGAGGTGGCCGGTTGTGGCTAAAATCCGTGCAAAAGGTTCCGAAAAGTACCTCATGAAGCTTGAACGGCTGAACAAAAACACAGATGGCATTTGCAAGCACGCCGTCCATGAAGGCGCAAGGGTGGCAGGTGACGCAATCGACGCAGCCATTGATGATATCACCGTCCACAGTTTGCCTTCTGGGGCAAAATACTATTACCTGTCCGAACAAGACAAGGACAACGGTGTTATGCTGGACGGATTGACCAAAGAACAAGCCGATGGGCTTCATGAGGGCCTTGGCGTTGCTGAGATGCAGTACAGCGACAACGCTTGGAATACCAAAATTGGTTTCGCTGGTTACAATGACGTCCATACCAAAACCTACCCAAAAGGCCAGCCGAATGCCCTGATTGCTCGCAGCGTGGAAAGCGGAAGCTCTATCCGCAATAAGACGCCATTTATTGCGCCCGCTGTGAGAAAAATTAGGAAATCGGCTGAAAAGGCAATGGAGATTGCAATTGAAAAATCCATTGCAGCTCTATTTGACGAATAACCCAAAGAAGGTGTCCACCGTGGACACCTTCTTCTTTTTTTATTTGGAGGAAAAAACATGCCTGAGAATCCGAAAAGCGTTGTGACGACCGGTTTTTCCAACATCCATGTCGCGCTGTATGCAGCCGACGGCGGGAACGTCACTTACACCGGCGTCCGCAAGCTGGGCCGCTCGGTGAGTATGAGCACCGATATCTCGACCAGCGACGATAACAACTTCTACGCCGACGACCGGCTGGCTGAGACTGAGACCGGCTCCGCCTTCACGGACGGTTCCGGCACCATGACCATTGACGGCCTGAGCCCGGACGACGAAGCCTTCCTCATGGGCCTGAAAGCGGGCAACCCGGTGCAGGTGGACAGCAGCAACAGCGTTGAGACGCTGGAGTATGGTGCGGAGATGGAGCCGCCCTACATCGGCATCGGTGCCGTGAAAAAGCTCCAGCGGGACGGCAAGAGCTACTGGGGCGCGATGGTTCTGGCAAAATGCCGCTGCAAGGTGCCCAGTGACGACGCCACCGCGCAGGAGAATCAGATCGACTGGCAGACCCAGGACATCGACTTCACCATCATGCGGGACGACAGCGCAAAGAACCGCTGGAAGATCATCCCGAAGACCCTGTTCACGACCGAAAGCGCGGCGGTGGCCTTCATCAAGAAAGCTCTGGGAGGCGAATAACAGATGAACGACAAGTATGTTGTGTGGACGAATATCAAGGGCAAAAAATTTCCGCTCTGCCTGACCATCGGGGCGGCGGATGTGCTGGAAAAAGCGTTCGGCAATGTCAACGCGGTCGTGGAGAGCGTCACCGCTCACGCCGACAAGCAGGAACTGGCCGAAATGATGCGTGTGATCCTGACCGTACTTCGCCCGCTGGCGGAAGCTGGCAAGGCATATCTCGCTGCAAGCGCTTCGTTTTCCGGCGAAAAGTCGGAAAATACCGCAGACCTTCCGGCAGATGATGTTCTTCAGGCGATTTTGTCCGGCGCTGAGATCGTCGAGATCTGGGGTGACGTTGCCATGGCTCTGCGCGGCGGGTCCTCCCGCGATGTGGAGGTCGCACCGGATAACAACCAAAAAAACGGCGAAACCGCCATGTGATCCGGCTGAATACCACATGGTATCTGTATTACGGCCGAAAGCTCGGCATGACAGAACGCGAAGTTCTCGCCTGCCCGCTTGGCCGAATGCTGGATTATATGGCGTGTATGCAGATCGAGAACGGTGCAGACCAGAAAGTCTATGCCGACCTCGATACGCTGGCGGCGATACGATGAGGAGGTGGTAACGCTTGGCAAAAACGGACATAGGCCCACGAATCAGCGTTGAGGGCGAAAGCGAATACCGCAAACAGATGCAAAACATCATCCAGCAGCAGAAGGAGTATTCCTCTGAGCTGAATCTTGTCACTGCACAGCTTGGAAAAAACGCCACCGCACAGCAAAAGGCCTCCTCCATTGCCTCTGTGCTGAAAAAGCAGATCCAGAATCAGGAATCTGCCCTTTCAGCACAAAACACAATGCTTCAAAAAGCAGTCACCAAATGGGGCGACGCCAGCAAAGAAGCATCCGGATTCCGCACCGCGGTCAACAAGACCGGCGCCGAACTGGCAACCCTCAAAAGCCGCCTGTCCGACGCGGAAAACGGTCTGGGCGAATTTTCGGACCAGACAAGAACGTCCGGCGACGACCTTGCTGCCTCTGTAACGGCGGGCACGTTGGCCGCAAAAGCCTATGAGACAATCGGCAGCACTCTGCTGTCGGCAGGCAAAAAGGTCGTTGAGGCGGGCGTCAGCTATAACGCCCAGCTGGAGCAGTATCAGACGGCACTGACCAACATGCTCGGCAGCGCATCCGCTGCGGAAAACGCACTGGAGCAGATCAAGCAGGACGCGGCCCGGACCCCCTTCGACACGGCGGGCCTTGTCAAGGCCAACGAGCTGCTGATCTCGACCGGCGTTGATGCAGATTCTTCCCGCAAGGTCATCCTTGCGCTGGGTGATGCGGTCTCTGCAACCGGCGGCGGCAACGAGGAGCTGAGCCGAATGGCCCAGAACCTCCAACAGATCAAAAACGCCGGAAAGGCCACGGCAGCAGACATCAAGCAATTTGCCTATGCGGGCATTGATGTCTATGGCATTTTGGCCGACTACACCGGCAAATCGACCGCCGAAGTGCAGAAAATGACGGTCACTTATGACCTTCTGACCGCTGCACTAAAAAAGGCCTCAGACGAGGGCGGACGGTACTACAACTCCATGTCCACCCAGAGCGAAACCCTCAACGGCCAGATGTCCACGCTGACGGATAATGCCACCCAGCTGGCGGGCCTTATGACTGCTGATTTGACCGACGGCATCAAAATGGTCGTTGGCAACCTCAATGATATGACCGTTGCGGCGGCAGAGGCATACAAAACGGACGGCTGGGTCGGTCTGGCGAAGGAGATCGCGTCGCTGAATCCGCTGATCTCAGGCGTAATCAGCGAGATGTCTGCTTTGGGCGACGGCCTGTCTACCATTGCACAAAATGCTATCAGCGTCCTCGATCAGTGGAGCTATAAGCTCAACAAGGCGCTGGGCAAGGACGCCTATGCAGGGTATGACAGCTACGAGGACTACCGCTCACAGACGAACAGCCAGAAAAACAAAAACCGCCGAAGGCAGGAAGCTCTGGCCGGAAAAGGGATCTCAAACCAAAAGCAATACGACCGGCTGCATCCGACCGTAACGACCCCGAAAAACAGCGGAAGCAATACGCCGACCGGGAGCACGACCCAAAAAAACAAAAAGGCCGCTGCCGACCAGAAGAAGCTCGCCAACAGTGTGACCGAAACCAACACCCAGCTGTTGGAGGGCACCGGCAACATCGTCGGAGCCATCAAGCAGGTGACGGAAACCGCCGATAACACTTACAACGTCTATGACGGAACAACCAAGCAGCTCAAAGGCACGACGCAGGAAACCGCCCAGACCGTCACCCGGACATGGACCGAGATGGTGGACGGCATCCAGAAAAACTACAAGCAGGTCGTCACCCTGCTGGACGGCGTGGAGCAGAGCAGCAAGACGACCGTTGAAAACGTCACGACTGCCGGAAAGACCGCGGTTGCCTCGAAGTCGGAGAAAATCTATGGTGTGGACGGCGTTGTCGGAGCTCTGGACCGGACGACCCAGACCACCAAGAAGATCGAGCAAGTCATCGACCAGACAACCGGCGAGGTAAAAGAGAACGTTGTCTCTACGACCGATGTGGTGACGGACTCCTATACAGCCATTGTTGACGGCGTCGCCCAGGCAGTCACTCGCACGACAACTTATGTCAACGGCATTGTGACCGACGTGCAGGAAAAGACAAACGGCCTGAAGACCGAGATCAAGGGCGTTCAGGGCACGGTGGGCCGCTTCTCTCAGTTCATTCTCGACCTCGATACGAAACTGGGCGGTCTGGAACAGGCGGCTTCTAACCTGACCAAAAGTCCGCTCGGAAGCTGGTTTTCGGACTTGGCAAAAGGCTACCGTGCAAGCGACAGCTTTTTTGACAACATCGACGTGCCAGGCCTAATTATGGGAGGTCTTGTTTCAGCGGCTACGGGTTACATGAAGGGCGGCATACCGGGAGCGATTGCAAGCGCGGGCCTGTCCATTGTGGGCAACCTGATCGGGACAAATCTTTCCGGCCTGGCCAATGAGTCGAACAACTGGGGCGCAGACCTTGTCACCGGCATGGCAAACGGCATGAAAGAGGCTGGCGGATTTTTGGCCACTGCCGCCAAAGGGCTGGCCGAGACCGTGAAAAGTTTCCTGCATTTCTCCCGCCCAGACGTTGGCCCGCTGCGGGAATATGAGCAGTGGATGCCGGACATGGTCAAGGGCATGGCCAAAGGTATCACCGATAATGCCTATGTGCTGCGCGACGCGGTGCGCGGGCTGAGCGGCCAAATGGAGACCCAGCTCACCTATGATGTGGGCCGGGCAAGCTCTGCGCTCACTACGGCTTACAACACCCGGCGCATCAGCATGGGCGGCGTCAGCATCAGCATCTACCCGCAGGAAGGGCAGGACGCTGAGGAGATCGCCCAGTACACCATCGACAAGCTGCAAATGATGATAAATTCGGAGGCATCCGCCAATGGAGAAATACCTGTATTTTAACGGCCACAGCTCGGACGAGTATTTTTGCCACATCGAGCACAAGCCGGAGATCCCGGTCCCGGAAGCCAAATACGAGGAGTATGAGGTGCCGGGCCGAAACGGAAAGCTCCATGCTGACCTGGGCTATTACGACAATATCACCGTGACGTATCAGCTGTATTTCCACGGCAAGAACCCGACGGCGGAAGACGCCCGCACCGTCAAGAAATGGTTGGCCGGAACGCCGGGAGCGCATCAGCTCTCCGACGGATACGACCCGTCGTTTTTTTATTTCGCCACGGCCAAGCCGGGCAGCATCACGAACATCCTCAACAAGTACGGCAGGTTGTCGGTGGATTTTGACTGTGATCCGCGCCACTTTCTCGTGTCCGGCTATCAGGCTGCAGCGCTGGAAAACGGACAGACCCTTCTCAACCCGCTGGATCAGGTGGCACTCCCCTATCTGGAGATCACCGGAAACGGCGCAGAGGGAAAAGTCGTCGTCAACGGCGTGGAATTTGCCGCCATGCCCCCGGCAGACCGGGTACTTTATGCCGACTGCGAAAACTGGGACGCTTACGTCACCGGCGGCACCAATGTAAACGCGCTTGTCGGCGGCACCTGGCCCACGCTTCGGCCGGGCGAAAATACGATCAGCTGGAGCGGCGGCGTGACCGGCGTGACCCTGACTCCAAGGTGGTGGACATTATGACGCCGATCTTACACGAGTCCGATGTAACTTCCATCGGCAATTACGGTCTGGGCGCGCTGAAAGACGCTCTAAGCTGCACCGTCAGCTGCGAAGAGAACGGTGCGTATGACCTGACTCTCATCTATCCGATGACCGGTCTCCATGCGGAGCTGCTGGCCGAACGCAGGCTCATCAGTGCGGCCCCGTCCCGGTACGAAAACCGACAGCTGTTCCGCATCTACCGGATGACGCGGCCCATCGACGGCAAGATCCAGGCCTATGCGCATCACATCTCGTATGACCTCAACAACTGCATCGTCAAGCCTTTCACAGCCGCGTCACTGAGCGAAGCCATCACAAAACTCAAGGCCGGAATCGTAGGAGACTGCCCGTTCGACATTTCGGCCAGTTACGATACTGCGGGCACGTTTTCGGTCTCGAAGCCGATGACCGTCCGTGCGGCGCTGCTGTCCAACAACAGCGACAACCTCGCCTCGACCTATGATGGCATCTGGACGTTCGACGGCCTGAGCTGTGTGCTGCGCAAAAAAGAGACCGTTGACCGCGGAGTCAAAATCGCATACGGCCTGAACCTGCTGGACGTCAACCAGGAAAAAAATATCGAGGACGTCTACACCCACGTCTATCCCTTCTGGATGAACTCCGAGAAGAACAAGTATTATGACCTGGAGCCCATCGCGGCTTCCAGCATCACCGGCTACCGGAAAATCTACCCGCTCGACCTCACCAGCTACTACCAGAAAGCGCCTTCGGACGCCAGCATGAAAAAGACGGCCGACGAGTTCATCCAGAAGAATGAGATCGGCAAGATCAGCGTCAGCCTGACAGTCTCTTATGTGCAGCTGGAAAAGTGTGTGGAGTACACAGGCTCCGGCCAGAGCGGGATTATCCTGCGCGGTGATACGGTCGAGGTGCGGTATCTGCGTTTGGGCGTGAGCGCCACGGCACGGATCACCAAGACGGATTACAATGCACTGCTGGAGCGCTATGACTCCCTGCAAGTGGGCGACGCCAAAGAGCGCCTGGCCCGCACGACCATCCGGGAGCGCAGCCGCGTGACCACCACCAACGACCGGGCGGTGGATGCCAGCCGCGTGGCCACCGATTATATCGAGGAGAGCGAAACAGGCAGCATCAACTTCGGCGTCGGCGATCACTCGTATATCATCAACCCGGACGGCCTGGAATTTCGCGGGGTGCGAAATTCCAGCGTCATCTGGGACAACTCCGCCAACGCTTCGGGTGGTCTGGACGGCAACGTTTTTATCCCGCTGGATCTGGCAAGCTATTCGGTCGTTGCTGTCGGCTTCATCGACAACCTGGGCAGTATTTTTGACAGCAGCGTTATCGACAACAACAGCATCCAATGGGCAATCGCTCCGGTCAACGGAAAAAGCGTCCGTGCAACGTATACCTGGGACTATCCACGCATCCGGGAATTTTCGGTCAGCAAAACCGGTATCCAGTTTGGACCCGGTGGGTGGCTGGAATCCAAAAAAATAAATAATATCCCGGTCGGCACGACGATGAACAAAAACAAAAAGTGCTGTATCCCATACATTGTGATGGGCTTTTTGTGATGGAGGAGCCTATGTATCTTATCACGTTCCGGCCTGACACGCGCCGGATCACGTCGGCGGGCGTTATCAATCCGACTTACGCGCTGACCACCCTGCCCGACGGGGCCGCATACTCTGACACACTTCCGGACGGAAACGTGACGGACTATCTGCTTTCCGAATCAGGCGATTTTATTTTGAGCAAGGAGGACAATGATGCGAGAGATCAAAATTGATTTCGATAACCCCGGCTTTCCGCAGCGTCTGGACGTTATGGAGAATGACGCGCAGAGCCGCTTTTTCAAGGCCGTGCTGTATAAGGACGGAAAGGCATACACCGCGCCGTCCGGTGCAACGTACAGCATCATGTACCGAGGGTTCGGCCCTCAGAATGAGGGTTGGTATGATACCATCAACGACGGCTCCGGCAAGCGGGCGGCCTGCTCGGTCTCCGGCAACGTCGTCACCTGCGAGATCGCACGTCAGGCCCTCCGCGTCCCCGGCCATGTCAGCGTCGTGCTCTGCGTGACCGGCAGCAATGGCTATATGCTCCACGGCTGGCCCATTGACTGCAACTGCCGCAATGACAGCTATACCGGCGGAACGTCGGTGGAAAGCTTCTTCTATATTACTCAGGTCACCAACGCGGACTGGACCGCGGCGATCCGGACCTGGGAAGAGCTCAAGAACATGATCGACCCCACCCTCTCCCTCTCCGGCAAGGCGGCGGATGCGGCAAAGGTGGGAGAGGCGGTTGGTGAGCTAAAGGAAGATTTGGTAACAACACAAAAAGCGTATCTGACCAATCCTAAAATCGAAAATAATTTATATATTAAAGATGATTGTACTATTCTAGGTTATGATGGTTGGGACATGTTAAGTATCCCGGTGATTTCGGGTGATAAAATTATCGTTTACAGTCCGGTTGATTCAAAATATAACGCTATGTATTCTACCGACTTAGCTAAATATAAAAATTTCGTGTTAAAAAATGGGATGAATTACATTGATATTCCTGATGGTTATAGAGACTTGAAAATCTCCAATGAACGAGAAATCGCGAAAAATGTTCGGTTCTTTGTCCTTCCAACGCAAGCTATAAATAACAACAACGAAAAAATGAAAATAGCTGACAGAGGTTGTTTTCTGTTTGATATAATACCACACTCATATATATACGATGCAGATGGTAGTGAGCGTTATTCACAAAATTACGACTCAACAGATTATATTGATTTGTCTGGGCACAAAAATTTTGTTGTTATATGTGAAGAGGGTTCACAATATAACGCATTATACGACAATTCATACAATTTTTTATGTGCGATAGATATAAAAAGTGGATGTACTAACATTGATGAAATACCAGATGGTGCAAAATATCTAAGAATCTCGCATAAAAGAGAACAACTTAAAAATGTTAAAATAATTTTTGATAATTCACTATACTATAAGAGTTTTGATGTGTATGGCTCAACACTGCCACGTTCAAATAGGTGGTGGGAATACAGCAGAGAAATAATTATTCGTGAAGCGTATGATAAATTATTAGCTAACTATAAAGAAAATCCAGATATTATACCACTTTTTGTCTGCACTGATAGTCATAGATGGTCGCCTCAACACCCACAAAGATATGTTAATAATATTGATGTTGATGGCATGGAAATTGCAAACATAAATTTAGGTGATGATGTTGTTCAATACTGGGCAGATGGAAAATTTGATATGATATACAATAGCATCAGATATGTAAAAAACTATATTGGTGTGTGTGGAAACCACGATAAAATGTACGGTACATCAACAACAGAATATTTTTTACGCAGGATTTTTACATCTAAAAACGCAGAATACATAGGCAAATCAAAGAGGTGTTGTTACTCTGTAAAAGATGGTCTACACGATGTAAAATACATTATTTTTGACCCTTATTACGCGCCTAACTCTGGAGTGCCTATGGTAAGCATCCCAACATCTGTTGCAAGATGGGTTATATGCGAGCTATCGAAAAACGATGGATACGATATAATATTTCTAAATCATCAGCCGTTGACTGATAATAATATTCATAGAGATGGGACAAAACAATCGTGGAAAATGGAACCTTATGAGGTGCCAATTTTTAGTGCGTTATTTAACGTTTTGAAAGACAGGAAAAACAAGCGTAAAGGTACTTATACAGACACAGACGGAATTGCTCATCAATATGATTTCAGTCAATGTGAAAACGATTTATTGTGCTTATTACACGGACATTCGCACGAAGAGCTGTATTATATCGAAGATGGGCTGACAAGTTATGTATGCGACTGGGACGGTGCTGAATCAACAGGATATAAATCCACGTTCATAGCTATTGATAGAAGCAAAGAAACATTAACAGCGTGGATTGCAAAAGGAAGTGAAAATGTTGAACCTGCGCTAGAGCTAAAAATTAGCTAAAGGAAACTTTATCTTACAAAAAAACGAAAGGACGTGACTACATGAACCTCCTGACTTTCCTCTCCCGTCTCTTTTCCGCCCTTGCCCACGCAAAGGAAGCGGCAGACAACTCCACTGCAGAGCCTGGCCCCGTGTCCATGGTGGACACCCAGAGCGCTGCTCCTCCCGGCTGGGAGGGCGCACCACCCTACCGATACATTGACGTGAGCCGGTATCAGGGCAAAATCACCCTCAACGGCTGGCGCAAAATTAAGGCGGCGGGCTACAAGGGGGCAATGCTCAAGACGGTATCCACCAACAGCAAGCTGAGCAAACGCAAGGACGGGCTGTACATCGACCCGACCTTTGAGACCAACTACCGCAACGCCCGGGCTGCCGGGCTGGACGTGGGGGTCTACTACTACACCTACGCCACCAGCGAGGCGATGGCCGATGCAGAGCTTGCCCTTGTGCGGGAAGCGGTCTACGGCAAGGAGCTCACCATGCCCCTCGCGGTGGACGTGGAGGAAAACAAGCTCAAGCCCATGAGCACCCTCGACCTCACAAACCTCACCGCCTACGCGCTGGAACAGGTGGAGAAAATGGGCTTTTATGCCCAGCTGTACACCTACACGGGTTACAGCTATGAGCTGGACATGCAGCGTCTGGCAGGCCGCTGGGACGTCTGGTTGGCCGACTACACGGGCAAGACGCCCAAGGTGGATTACATCTACCACGCCCACCAGCACACCAGCAAGGGCTCTGTGCCGGGCATCTCCGGCAACGTAGACTTGAACGTCACCACCCGCAACTACCCGAAAATCATTGCAAAGAAGGGTCTGACCCGTCTTCGGGAGGGCAAATGACCGAAAAAGAAGCTTTGCTGTGGGTGCTGGGCATCCTGGGCAGCCTGTGCGCCGCTGCTATTACGATTGATAAGGTACTGGAAATCATCCATAAGTACATCAAGAAGGCACAGGCTCCGGACAACGCGCAGAACAAGCGTCTGGATGAGCTGGACAAGCGCGTCGGCACCTTGGAACAGGGTCAGCTCCAACACACACAGGCCCTTGCAAGAGACCTCCGGCGATTTGACGGCATTGACGAAGAAATGCGACTTGTCCTCGTTGGGGTACAGAACCTTTTGGATGCGCAACTATCCGGCAACAACCGGGAAGGTATGCAAAAAAGCAAGACCGACATTAACAATTACCTGCTGAAAGGAGTAACCAATCATGGAAGCAATCCTTAATACCATTCTCGCCCCGCTGCCCTCGTGGCTGGCGCTGGTGCTCATTGTTGTGGGCGCTGTATCGCTTGCACTGGGGCTTATCCGTCTGGGCTACGGCGCGGCGGTCAAGGGCACTGTGCTTGACCTCATTGCAAGGGCGGAACACGAGATTCAGGGCACCAAGCGCGGCGCAGAGCGCAAGGCATGGTGCGTCAAGATGCTGCGCCACTATCTGGATAACAGCAAGTGGGGCAAGCTGGTCTCGTGGGCAATCACGGAGGAGACCATGAGCAAGGTCATTCAGTTTTTCTTTGACCGGGCAAGAGCGGTCTTGCAAAAGCAGTAAGGAGGATATCATGGCAAGCACTACATACGAGCAGAAACAATTTTGTGAAATCAAGAGGTGCGGCAAAATCGACCATCTTGGTAACGTCACCGTAATGGTGCGCAACGCCGGACAGCTGCCGCAGCCTTTCTGGCTCGGTGCTGCCTGTGGCGGCGGCTCGCGTAGTGCTGCCCGCTGCGCTGCAAGGACTAGACCGACAGCAGATGACCGCCGCCATCAAAAGCGCACCGCTTGGGAGGGTTGACCGTAAGATAGCCTTACTGCGGTACGTTGAGCGGCTTCCGCTGCCGGACATTGCAGCGAAGACACATTACAGCCGGACTGCTATAAGCTACCGGCTGAAAGGCATTTACAAAATGCTGAATGTGTGATATAATATTTATACCGTCCGAAGTAGAGTACACACACTTCGGAGAAATGTGTACAGAGAGCCAGCGGAAGAACGTTTACCCGCTGGCTTTTCTTTTTGCACGATTTGTGGTAAAATTAAACCAACAAATCCACCCGGCCTTTCGAAGAAGCACAAGAGGGCGGATATTTGAAAAACCCCCGGTGTCCACTGTGGACACCGGGGGTTTTGTTGTTTCGGTCACATATCTTCGACGGTGTAAGACACGCTGCAGCCGTCCAGCAGGTTGCCGTCCTCGTCGTACTGGTACTCAAAATCGGTATTGGTGCCGTTTGCATAGGTCACGGCCTGGTCGATCAGATAATCGACATCCTCTACCTTGAACGCGTCCAGCTCCTCGTTATAATCATGGAGCTGACCGATCTCAAAGAACTCGTTCTCAAAGTCGATTCCCGTCCGGTCATCCATCATGGTGATGCTCAGGATCTTCTTGCCGTCATAAAACTTCGTCATTGTTTGTTCCTCCGTTTGTTTTTTGTGTTCCTTACCGTGATTTAATTATAGCACAAAAGAATCATTTTTGCAATAGAAAAGCGCAAAAAAGATTCAGATTTGCAAAAACATTTTCGAAGAAAGCCCCCGGCACTGATGTCGTGCCAGGGGCCTGTCTTATTTCAGATATTCCCGGATCGCGGCAAGGATCAGGTCGTTTCTGTTGCACTTTTCTTTTTCCATCCGCTCCGTGAGCTTTTGCGCAACTGCGGCAGGGATGCGGACCGTCGCCTGGACGTCCTCGGCTGCTCCCGGCTCTCCGAAGATCATCTCATATTCGGTCCCGTCCAGATGCGCTTCTGCCCACTTTCGGGCGTCATCTTCCTCCAGCGGAAGAATCGACTCGCCGCTGGACCATTCGTTGACTGCGATCTTTTGGCTGTACTTGCTCCCGGCTCCGCCGTAGCAGTACAAAAAATAGTTTCCGGCTTTGTTCCGATAGAGCACCTCTTCCTCGTGGTAGAGGCCGCGATAGTCCTGATCGGACTCCCAGTATCCCAATTTCTTCGCGGTCTCCGTGTTGTAGCGGCGGTTATTGATTACCTTGTACATTGTTTTTCTCCTATTCTTTTGCTTTTTGCTTTCCTCGTTTTATATCTGCTCTTTTTTGATATTCACGATTTCGTATCTTTTTGCATTCCGGCGAACAAACGTTCGTACACGTTTTGGAATCAAACGCCTTTCCGCATATAACGCATATCCGGCGCATACTTCGCCTTTCTTGTTTCTGCTCCCCCTTTTCGGCTCGATTTTCCCACATATATTCTCGTTTGTGATTTCGGATATTGTCCTGGACAACAGTTTTTGCACATTCTGGGCAATAACGCTGCAATCCTGAAACAACAGTGTAAGCAGCTCCACAGCTCTGGCAGATATCTGTACTTCCAAGTTTTCGAGTCGTTCCGTTTTTTTGCCTTTCGTTGCTTCGACGATGGGCCTCCAACATCGCTGCTCTTTTGCAAGTCGGGCAATATTTGGAATGTGGATAGCCCAAAAACGTGCTTCCACAAGTAGCGCAGACTCTTTCTCTCAATACAGTTTCCCGCTTGATATCCCTGGAACATTCGCTGCAATAAGATCGGTCGCATCCTGGTTTTGCCCAAAAAACAACCCCGCAGCGCTTGCATTTCCTCTGTACTTGGTTCTTTTCCATTTTTTTCACCATTAGGCGGCGTAGAAGGCACCAGTCATGTTGTCGACGAAGCCATAGCTAACCTTCGAGAATTTCTTGCCGTAGATGTTGATGGAGATGTAAGTGCGATCCTTGCCGTACTTTGCCCAACGGGAAGGAACAACGCTGTACTTTTCGGCATTGCACTGAGCGTGAGCGGCCTGCATAGCCTTCTCGATTGCCCATGCAGCACGAAGAGCGGTAGACATATCCACGCCAGAAGTCTTGCGAAGATCCCATGCGCGCTTCATGACCCAACGACGAAGAGTATTGAGCTGAGCCATTTTGAATTTCTTGTCCATTGCAACCATTGTTTGTTCCTCCGTTTATTTTGTGTTCCTTACCGTGATTTAATTATAGCACAAAAGAATCATTTTTGCAATATGAAAACGCAAAAAAGATTCAGATTTGCAAAAATATTTTTGAAGATCAATCCCGGAGCGGAACAAAACAATAAACTTTTTGTGCGATTCGCACTGGTTTTGTCGAAAGCCTTGCCTTGCAAGCCAAAACGTGATATTTTAGCCTTGCTTCCTAAGTGAAGCCCTTATCAGTTAAGCGCTCATGCGGATTTTTCCGTGTGGGCGCTTTTCTTTTTGCACGATTCGTGGTATAATCATCTCAACGAAATCCACCCGGCCTCTCGAAGAAGCGCATTAGGGTGGATATTTGAAAAACCCCCGGTGTCCACAGTGGACACCGGGGGTTTTGTTGTTTATGCGCAAAACTCTTTTTGCATTGCTGCACCCATTGCCTGCATGAGGATCGGGTTTTGATTTAAGGTGTCGTTCAGCACCTTCATAACGACCGCCCGCTTTTCTTCATTAGAAAGGTTCTCAAACTCATCACCAAACATCTTTTTGCAAACCAGAAGTGCGCCCTTCAGAAAGTCCATCGTTTCCATTCTTATTTCCTCCATTGTTTTGTTTCCCTTGCTGTGATTATAGTATAGCACTGTTTACAGTGTATGTAAATTGACATTTTCGACAATGTTTATAGTGCCATCTTGTGCATATTCGACATTGTAAACAGTGCTGTTTTTTTGCTATACTAAGACAAATGAAACGGGAGGTATTTTTATGATTTCTGAAAAGAAAAAGGCATCCAATGCCAAATGGGACAAAGAAAATATGACAAGCTTGGCCTGTCGCGTAAAAAAGGACTACGCGGAAAAGTTTAAGGTAGCGTGCGCAGAGGCCGGGACGACCCCAAATGCCGTATTAAAGCAGGCAGTCGAAGAATTTTTGCAAGCACATACAAAATAACAGATCAACCCCAAGCACTCATGCGGCTTTGTGCCGTGTGGGTGCTTTTCTTTTTTGTCCTTCGTTGTGCGTTCGTTGTCTTTCGTTTTCTGCCGATGCAGTACACTGGGAGCACAAGGAGGGATGTATTATGAGCTATTATCCGGCACCCGGAACGCCCTACGTTCCGCAGCAGCCTGTCAATCCTTACGGTGGCATGGGCACAGTTGGGCTTGCCACTCCCCTGCCCAACACGCAGATGCAACAGGCACAACCGCAGCGTCCGCAGCCGATGAATGGGCAGCAGCCTGTTCAGCAGTCGGTACAAGATGGCGGTTGGCTGCTTGGCAGACCCGTTTCCAGCAGGGAGGAATTTCTGGCGATACCGTCCGACCTATACGGAAGACCGACTTACTGCCCGGACTTGCGCAGCGGTGTGATCTACTGCAAGCGGCTCAACCCGGACACCTGCGAATCCTATGTGCAGGAGTTCTACAGCCCGGAAGCGTGGAGGCAGATGCAAGCACAACAGGCACAGCAGACTGCTGCACCGACACAGCAATATGTACCTATTGAGCAGTACAACGCCCTTGTGCATCGGCTGGACGAACTGGAAAAGTGGCAGAAAAGCTTTTTGAAGCCCACTGCCGCAGCGAAGAAAGGAGAATAAGCAATGTCCTCTCCGTTTGACGTGATTACTCACAGCCCTATCATGCAGCTCGCAAATCTGGCTCGCGCCGGGCAAAACCCAATGGGGCTTATCCAGCAGTTGGGTGGGCAGAGCGCCCCCATTATGCAGGGGCTGAACCTGATTCAGGGCAAAAACGAAGCGCAGCTCCGAACGATGGCGCAGAACCTTGCCAAAGAGCGTGGCATCGACCTAAACCAACTGGCAAGCGTCCTGAACCTGACGCTGCCCCGATAACGCATCCCTCTAAGCGAAACGCTTCTCAGTTTTGCGGACTTGACAAAAACCGCATTTGTTTGGCTTCGCCCATCGCATACGGCGGTGGGATAGCATACGCAAAACTGAAAGGAGTTTTGTTATGGACGATTTTGCAACTGGCTATCTGGCTGGGCAGGACGGCGGCAATAACAACGGCGGATTCTTCGGCAACGAAGGTCTGTGGGCTGTCATCATCCTCGCTATCATCTTCGGCTGGGGCAACTACGGCAACGGGCGCAACGGCGGCGACAACGGCATGAACAGCTACATCCCCTATCTGGTCGGCACTGGCGCAACCGGGCAGGGCGGTGCAGACACCCGCTCGGCGCTGTCTGAGGGCTTCTACCAGCAGGATACCTCCCGCTCTCTGGCGGGCATCCAGAGCGGCATCTGCTCTCTGGGCTATGACCAGCTGGCGCAGATCAATGGCATCAACGCCAACATTGCGAACGGCTTTGCTGGCGTGAACAGCGCCATCTGTCAGCTTGGCTACCAGAACGCACAGCTCGTGAACGGCCTGGAACGCAGCGTGTCCAACGGCGACAACGCCATCAACCTTGCTATCATGCAGGAGGGCAACGCTCGGCAGGCTGGTCAGACCGCACTTGCCACGCAGCTGGCATCTTGCTGCTGCGAGAACAAGCAGCTGATCGGCGACCTGAAGTATACCATCGCAACGGAAGACTGCGCCACCCGGCAGGCTATCGCAGACAACGCCCGCGCCATCGTGGACAACTGCAACGCCAACTTCCGTAGCATGATGGACTACTTCACGCAGGACAAGATTGCCACTCTGACCGCTGAGAACCAGAGCCTGAAGTTCGCCGCTTCCCAGGATCGGCAGAATGCGCTTCTGACCACCGCGATGGCCCAGCAGACCGACGTGCTGATGACCCGGCTCAACCCGCGCGCACAGCCCGCCTATATTGTACCCAATCCCAACGCAACCACCAACTGCTGCGGGAATGCGTGCTACTAAGGACAGTTTAACTCCCCGATAACACCGGGTGAACCATCGGGGCAGGGGTAAGACACCTCTGCCCCTGATTTTTATAGGAGGAAAACATTATGGCCTGCAAAACAAGCTGCCGGCTGTGCCCGCACCTCGTCATCTCGGATGCGGTGACGTTCGCCAATGACACGCTGACCATCAACATCCCCGCTGGCTCATACCAGAACGGACAGAAGTATTGCATCGTGGTCGCCCAGAGCATCCCGGACACGACCACCATCAACGCTCCTGTGGTCATTACCATCGGCGCAGGCACTACCGCATACCCTCTGACCGACTGCAACTGCGCTCAGGCAACCGCTGAGAGCATCCACACCCGCACCCGCTACGCCACCCGCGTGGCAACGTCCGCTACCGGCACAGGCACGTTCAAATATCTGGGCTGCTTCTGCCGCTCTCACGCAGGTGCGCCTGCGTCCATTTCTTGAGGAGGTGTAGATTATGGGCAAGACCAATTTTCGCCGCATGATGATGCTTCGCGACCACGACCGAGACCGTGAGCCGGAACGTGACCGCCTTGAGGAAGAGCGTGACCGCAGGGAGCGTGAGCTGGAACGCCGTCTGCGTAAGCTGGAAGGCAGCAACGACCGCTATCCCTACTATCCGCAGGAGGAGAACCGCTACATCGACCCCTACCCCATCCCCCGCTACCCTGACGTGGAGAATGGACGCAGAATGCCGCAAATCGGCTTCTCACAGAACGGTGACTGGGACAAGCGCTCTGGGCAGTATGAACGTGGCGGTGCAGACAGCCGCTCGATCAGGATGCCCCGTCCTCACCTCTCTTATGATGAGGCCGAGGAATGGTGCGACAACATGATCAACGCCGACGGCACGAAGGGCTGTCACTGGACGCTGGAGCAGACGCAGGACGTGGCCAAGCAGCGCAATATCAACTGCGACCTGAACGATTTCTGGGCAGCGATGAACATGATGTACTCAGACTATTGCACGGTCGCTCGGTCGTACAGCGCGGACAATCAAAACTTCTATGCCGATATGGCCGCAGCTTTTCTACGCGACAAAGATGCCGTTCCCGGAAAAATCGTGAAATATCTGGATGTCATTGTGGACGGCTGAAGTCCGACTACTTTTCGACTACTTTTGGAACGCGAGATTGCGTTAGTATACGTTAGTTCTCGTTAGTATTCGTATCGTAAGAAACACACAAAAACCCGCATGACTGCGCAAAAGTCTAGCAGTCATGCGGGTTTTGTCATGGTTGCGCCAGCAGGAGTCGAACCTACGATGGGGGAGTCAAAGTCCCCTGCCTTACCGCTTGGCGATGGCGCATTGTCGTAAGTATAAGTATAGTAGAATGTTCCCCATTTGTCAAGCAAAAACATCGTTGACAAAACCGGCCCGGTCCCTTATGATAAAAGAAAAACGAAAGGGGGATGGTCTATGGGCCCCTGGTATTATGAGGTCGTCAGCTTTGACGGCGATTACGTCAACCTGCGCCGCACCGACATCGCCAGCGACGAGCTGAACCCCGTTGCGCTGGCGCTCCTGCCGCCGGAGGTCGAGGTCGGCAGCAAGATCAAGTGCGAATACTTCCAGTACGAGATCATCGGCTGAACGCAGAAGAACGCCCGGAGTGCAGATCGTGCGCTCCGGGCGTCCGTTTTTGCTCTTCAGTTGCGGTAGCAGCGGTCCTGCCCGACGAGCCAGTCCTCACACAGGCGCTGGGCCTCCTCCACACTGCGGCTGACACAGTGGAACAATGCACCGTGGAGCGAGCAGTAGGAGTAGCGGACTTTGGGCACCCCATTGGGATCTCGGAATTTTTCACAGCGTTCCTGTCCGGGCATCAGATAAAGTTGTTCCATAAAGCCGCAGCTCTCCTTTGTTTGATTTTTGGTGTGCCGTGCACACACTGCGTCCTATTGTAGCACTTCCCGCCGCCGGGCGCTATTCGCTGTTTCCACAAAAAACAGGACGGAACTTCGGGGCTTCTTCCCTCTTGACAATTCCAGATCTTGTGATAAGAAGCAGGCTGCAACTGCTTTCCCTCTTGTAAAATTCGGCCAAAACGGTTATGATAGAACCAAATAAAAAACAAAGGAGCATCAACCTATGCGTGCTTACGAGCGACTGTTAAAATATGCCCGCGTTTACACCACCTCTGACCCCAATTCCGGCACCCATCCCTCTGCCGAGCGGGAATTCGACCTGGCCCATATCCTTGTGGAGGATATGAAGGCCATCGGCATCGAGGACGCCTTTGTAGATGAGCACTGCTACGTCTACGGCACCCTCTCCGCCACCCCCGGCTGCGAGGACAAGCCTGCGCTGGGCCTCATCGCCCACATGGACACCGCACCGGACGCTTCCGGCGAGAATGTAAACCCCATCCTGCACGAGAACTACGATGGCCGCGACGTCACCCTGCCCGCCACCGGCATGGTCATGAAGGTCTCCACCTTCCCCTTCCTGAAAGACCTGAAGGGCGAGACCCTCATCACCACCGACGGCACCACGCTGCTGGGTGCCGACGACAAGGCCGGTGTGGCAGAAATCCTGACCGCCGCCGAGACCCTCATCGCCGAGGGCCGCCCCCACGGCAAGCTCTGCATCGCCTTTACCCCCGATGAGGAGATCGGCGAGGGCGCTTCCCTGTTCGACATCCCCGGCTTTGGGGCCGACTTTGCCTATACCGTCGATGGCGGCGATGTGGGCGGCATCGAGTACGAGAACTTCAACGCTGCCAGCGCCACCGTCACGGTCCACGGCTTCTCGGTCCACCCCGGCTCCGCGAAGGACGCGATGATCAACGCCTCCAACGTGGCCATGGAATTCCACCAGGCCCTGCCCGTCATGGCCCGCCCGGAGACCACCGAGGGCCGTCAGGGCTTCTACCACCTGTGCCAGATGTACGGCGATGTGACCGAGGCCAAGCTCGGCTACATCCTGCGTGACCACGACGCAGGCAAGCTCCAGTTCAAGAAGGACAACCTTCTGCACATTGCCGACTACCTGAACGGCAAGTACGGCGACGGCACCGTGGAAGTGGAGATCAAGGACAGCTACCGCAACATGATCGAGAAGATCAAGCCGCACTTCCACCTGGTCGAGAACGCCCGCAAGGCCATCGAAAAGGCCGGTCTGACCCCGGAGGAAGTCCCCGTCCGCGGCGGCACCGATGGTGCCGTCCTGAGCTGGAAGGGCCTCCCCTGCCCGAATCTGGGCACCGGCGGCTTCAACTTCCACGGCGTGTGCGAGTGCACCACCGTCGAGCGGATGGACAAGGCGGCCGAAGTCCTGCTGAATATCGTGGAGATCTACAGCAAGTAAATACAGAGACAGCAAAAAAGGAAGAGCGGCGGTGTCGCTCTTCCTTTTTTGTTTGTCAGCCCACGTTGATATGCCCCACCGGCAGGATCTTGCGCTTGTTGTCACCGGGCTTGACCGTCAGGCTGATGGCCAGCGAAACCGGGCCCACGCGGCCCATGAACATGACCAGCATGTACAGCAGCTTGGCCCCGACATTCAGCTGGCTGGTAACGCCCACCGACAGGCCCACCGTGCCAAATGCCGAGCAGGACTCAAAGATGGCGTCGATGACAGACACGGCATCCGAGGTGTTGTAGTAGACCACCACCGCCGAGCCCAGCGATGCCACGATGCCCAGCATGATGATGGTCAGTGCGCGGTAAACGGTCTTGGACTCGATGTGGTGCTCAGCGATCACACAGTCGTCGCGGCCCTCCGCCACGCTGCGGATGGTCAGGATCAGCACAGCAAAGGTCGTCACCTTGACGCCGCCGCCCGTCGAACCCGGTGCCGCACCGATGAACTGCAACACGCTCATCAGGAGCTTGGTGACCGGCCCGCAGGCCGCCAGGTCGATGGTATTCATGCCCGCCGTACGAGTCGAGACCGACTGGAAGAGCGACGCCATCACCTTGCCCGGAACCGACAGCCCGCCCATGGTGGCCGGGTTCGACCACTCCATCAGACAAATGAGCGCCGCGCCGCCGACCCACAGAATGGCCGAGAACGCCAGCACGACCTTCGCGTGGAGGGACAGGCGGCGTTTTTTGCGAAATTCGCCCAGCTCCACCCAGACCATGAAGCCCAGACCGCCTGCCATGATGAGGAACATGACGACGGCCTGCACATAATAGTTGTTGACATACGGCGCCAGCGACGAATACGGCCCGAACCGGCCAAACAGGTCAAAGCCTGCATTGCAGAACGCCGAGATGGCCGTGAAGATGCTGATCCAGACCCCTTCCAGCCCGAACTGCGGCACAAAGGCACACGCCAGCAGCACAATGCCAATGGCCTCGAACAGGAATGCCAGCCGGATGACGATCTTCAGCACCTCGGTCGCCTGCGAATAGCCGCTGGCCGAAACGCTCTCGCCCAGCAGCCGCAGGTCCCGGAAGCCCATCCGCCGCTTGGCCGCCAGTGCAAAAAAGCTGGTCAGCGTGACCAGGCCCAGGCCGCCGACCTGGATGAGCAGCAGGATCACCACCTGCCCGAACATCGTGAACTGCGTCCACGTATCCCGCACGACGAGACCCGTCACGCAGGTCGCGCTCGTTGCGGTGAACATCGCATCTACCACGCCCAGCCGCCCGCTGCGGCTGGCGATTGGTAACGTCAGCAGCAGCGTCCCCAGCGCGATCACCAGCACAAAGCTCCCGCAGATGATCTGTGTCGCATTGCTGCCCACCAGCCAACCTTTGGGGTGGTTCTTCTTTTTTCTGGTTTTTCCCATGAAGTGCTCCTTCTCCCGCACCGGCAGCCTCTGCGCTCCCGATGCAGCATCGTTCTTGCCTCCCCCGTTCCGGGGTCGGCATCTCCCTTATAGGATACACCTTTTTTCTTTTTCGTTCAACTTGATTTTCTCTCCAACTTGCGGTATTATAATGAGGTGTAATTCTGTCTCTATACCTCAGCTGGATAGAGGGTTCGCCTCCTAAGAATTCGGTCAACCTGATACCTTGGGTGCAGAAGTGATTGCTCTATT
>ENA-ORSA01001288-ORSA01001288.1-human-gut-metagenome-genome-assembly--contig:-NODE-1288-length-21528-cov-2.553905_pt1 | contig 21528 bp, 17 predicted proteins | sample MGYA00242179_ERZ509142 | MGnify/ENA primary metagenome ERZ509142 (study PRJEB26280, sample SAMEA2338659) | human gut metagenome | biome: human gut; feature: human-associated habitat; material: faeces... | reverse complement strand
AGCCTCGCCAGTACGTCAAGTGTGAAACAGAAAAAAGCAAGAAAAGATGACAAAGTATAGTAAGTATAACGTGATATACCGTCTGCAAAAGTGGATGGACAGCGTGCCTGGACAAACCTTCCTCAACTATGCCTATAGCTGGGGTGCATCGGTCGTAATTCTCGGAACTCTCTTCAAACTGACCCACCTTCCGGGTGCCAACTTCTGGCTGTTCTTGGGTATGGGCACCGAGGTTTTCGTGTTCTTCCTCTCGGCCTTCGACCGCCCCTTCGACAAGACAGCCATAGGCATGGATCTGCCCACGCATCTCGACGACGATGAAGAGAAAGAAGAAAAGGAAGAGGTGGCTAACGCTGTAAACATGGGCACCACTGTGATAGGGGGCACTCCCGCAAATGGCGCTACAATAGAAGGTGGCAACGCCGTGGGGGGCACTATTATAATAGGTGGCAACATGGGCGCTGGCTCGCTGGAAGAACAGCAACAGGCGTCAAACGAGCTGGCCGATGCACAAAGCAACTATGTGGAAGAACTGAAGAAACTGACCGAAACCTTGCAAAAGGTGGCAGAGCAGAGCGAACGTTTGACCCGCGACAGCGAGGAGATGGAAAACCTGAACCGCACACTCACTGGCATCTGCAAGGTGTACGAAATGCAGCTTAAGGGTGCCAGCCAACAGATTGGTACCATCGACCAGATTAACGACCAAAGCCGACGCATGGCTCAGCAGATAGAACAGCTGAACAGCATCTATGCACGCATGATTGAGGCGATGACCGTTAATATGAATTTAAAGGTTAAAGAATAAACAATGGCAATAAAGAAAAACCGATATCGCCACGCCAGAAGATGATCAACCTGATGTATGTCGTCCTCATGGCCATGCTCGCCCTCAACGTCTCGACCGAGGTGTTAGATGGTTTCTCGATTGTGGAAGAAAGCCTCAACCGAACAACCGCCAACTCGTCAAAAGAGAACGAGAGCCTATACGGTAACTTTGCCGAACAGATGAAAGCTAACCCGCAAAAGGTGAAAGCATGGTTCGACAAGGCTACTGAGGTGAAGCGCATGAGCGATTCGCTATACAACTATGCCCAAGAGCTGAAGGTGGCCATCGTGAAAGAGGCCGACGGCAAGGATGGCGACGTGCAAGCCGTGAAAGCCAAAGACAATCTTGAGGCGGCAAGCACCATTATGCTGGCACCAGGATCAGGGCAAGGCAAGAAACTGTTTAGCGCCATCAACCACTTTCGTGAGCGCATACTGACCATGGTGACCGACCCACAACAGAAGGCTATCATTGCCAGCAACCTCACCACAAAGGTGCCACGCAATGCCAGCACGCTGGGCAAGAACTGGCAAGAATACATGTTTGAAGATATGCCTGTGGCTGGTGCCATAACGTTGCTCTCGAAACTGCAGAGCGACGTGCGCTATGCCGAGGGCGAGGTGCTGCACACGCTGGTGGCCAATATCGACATGAAAGATATTCGTGTGAACAAGCTCAGCGCCTTCGTCATTCCCGAGTCGCGCACCGTTATCAGTGGCGACCTGTTCAAAGCACAAATCGTAATGGCGGCCGTCGACACCACACAGCAGCCAGAGATATATGTGGGCAGACAGCGCATAAACAGTAGCCAATATCAGTTTACGGCTGGAAGCGTGGGTGAGCACAGCTTTGGCGGATATATCACCATGCGCGATGGAAATGGTAACACGATACGGCGCGACTTCACACAGAAATATACTGTGGTAGGACCCAGCGCTACCGTGTCGGCCGACCTGATGAATGTGCTGTATGCTGGCTACGACAACCCAGTAAGCATCTCTATCCCTGGCGTGCCCTTGAGCAGCGTGTCGGCATCGATGGAGGGCGGCGGCTTTAAGTCGATAGGCATGGGCCGATATATTGCTCGCCCCACAGCTGTGGGCAAAGATGTAACCATTAATGTGGCCTCGAACGACAACGGACGCACACGACAGATGGGTAAATATACCTTCCACGTGCGCAAGTTGCCCGACCCCACGGCCTATCTACAAATTGGCACCTCACGTTTCCGCGAGGGTGGACTGTCAAAGGCGGCCATCATGGGTGTTGACCAACTGAACGCGGCCATCGACGACGGTATTCTCGACATACAGTTCCGTGTAACGGGCTTCGAAACCGTGTTCTTCGACAATATGGGTAACGCTGTGCCTATGGCGTCGAACGGTGCACACTTCTCTGAGCGCCAGCGCGATACCTTCCGTAAGCTCTCACGCAACAAACGCTTCTATATTGCCAATATTACGGCTGTGGGCCCCGATGGCATCTCGCGCAAGCTCACAGGCAGTATGCAGGTAATTGTGAAGTAACCCCATAAAGCGAAACAATAATAAACAATCATATAATGAAACGCATTATCACCATATTGCTCGCAGCCTGCACGTTGCCGGGTATGATGCAGGCACAGCCCGCCGCACGACGTCAGCAACAGCAGCAAGCAGCCAAGCAGCAGAGTAGCCAGCTTACCACACGCGCACAGATATCGTTCCCCACACAAGAGGCCATGAGCGAAGACGTGGTGTGGCGACGCGACATATACCGCGAGATAGACATCACACGCGACGAGAACGCCGCCCTCTACTACCCCGTTGAACCCGTAGGGTCGCAAATGAACCTCTTCACCTATATCTTTAAACTGGTGATGCGACGTTCTGTCAACGCCTACGAGTATCGTCTCGATGGCAACGAGGTGTTTAACGATGCCGCTAAGGTGAACTTGAAGTCGATACTTGACAACTATCACATCTTCTACGAGCGCACCGACCGTGGCATACACATCGACGATAGCGACATTCCGTCAAAAGAGGTGACAGCCTATTATCTGAAGGAGTGCACCTACTTTGACCAGCGCTCGGCCACCTTCCACACCAAGGTGCTGGCCCTGTGCCCTATCTTGAAGCGCGAAGACGACTTTGGCGATGCCGCAACTTCATACCCACTGTTCTGGATAAAGTATGACGAGCTGGCACCCTTCCTTACAAAGCAAACCGTGATGACGAGCAACCTGAACAACGCTGCCACCATGAGCATGGACGATTTCTTTACCAAGAACCAGTATAAAGGTAAGATATACAAAACCAATAATATGCTGGGCAAAACCTTGGCACAATACTGCCCCACCGACACGGCCATGGCACGCGAACAGAAGCGCATTGAGGGCGAACTGACAGCCTTTGAAAAGAACATCTGGGGCGATCAGGCTCGAAAAGACTCGCTCGACAGCATTGCTAAGCTTGATAAGAAAGAACTGAAGAAAGCCAAGCGCACACGCTCGGCCAAGACGGCACGCACCACAAGCACCAAGGTGAAGAAAACACCGCGCAGCAAGTCGTCGTCAAGTTCATCAGGCAGCAAGGCTCGCGTATCGGTGCGTCGTGAAAGACATTAAACAGGGCCATCTACGGCCCTCAATAACAATAAAAGAAAAGAGAGATAGAGTGTATAAATAATAGAACAATTAAAATCAATAGGAAAAAGTATGAAAAAAATCTTTATGCTTTTGGCCATGATCGTCACCATGACGGCAGCCAACAACGCATCAGCACAAATTAAGTTTGGTTTGAAGGGTGGCTTCAACGTTACCGACATGTCGCTCAACAGCAGTGTGCTCGATGCCAGCAACCGCACAGGCTTCTTCGTAGGTCCTACCATCAAGGTACAGTTGCCATTGGTAGGCTTAGGCATCGATGCTTCAGCCTTGTACGACCAGCGCGAAGCAAAAATCAAAGTGGGCAACACCACTACAAAGGAAACATTGCGTAGCCAGGCTATCAACGTGCCCATCAACCTTCGTTATGGATGGGGATTGAGCAGCATGGCCAACATATTCTTGTTTGCGGGTCCGCAGTTTGGCTTCAACGTAGGCGACAAGGATCAGAAGATTACTGAAAGCTCAACATGGAGCGTGAAGAACTCTAACTTCAGCCTCAACTTTGGTGCTGGTGTTACTCTGCTCAGCCACCTGCAACTCACTGCCAACTATAACGTGGTGTGCGGCAAAACATCTGACGCTACCATAAAAGAAGGTATTGAACAGCTCACCAATAAAGAGGTGCGCAGCCGTGCTAACGCATGGCAGATTGCACTGGCTTACTATTTCTAAAAAATTGACTTGAGCTAAAGTAGGATAAAACATTAAAAAGCCGCCCTATCACAGGCAATGTGATAAGGCGGCTTTTTGTTTAGATTTGTTGCACATACAAGAACTTTTGTGCAAGAAAGGCCGGATCATATGTTAATAGATATTAAACAAATAAAGATTAGTTAGGTAAAACATAACAATTTATATACCTTTGCAAACAATTTTTTAAAGGTAATTAAGATGAATAAATTAAAAACAGCCTGTTTGCTTGCAGCGATTGTATCAAGCAGTGCTTCATTTGCAGGCGGACTGCTGACAAACACCAACCAAAACATTGCTTTCAATCGAATGATGAGCCGTGAGGCTTCTATTGGCATTGATGGTGTTTACTATAACCCCGCTGGCGTAGTATTTATGGGCGAAGGCCACCACTTGTCTATCAACTGGCAGCTGGCTTACCAAACTCGTACCATCAACAACGACTATGAACTGTTCTACAACAACGTAAAAAACCCCACCACACCACGCGACTTTAAAGGTAAGGCTTTTGCACCCGTTATTCCCTCTTTCCAATATGCCTATAACAAAGGACGCTGGTCTATTCAAGGCAACTTTGCTTTGACTGGCGGTGGAGGTAAATGTACCTTCGACAATGGTCTGGGATCATTTGAAAAGATTGTTGCCGAAACCGCTATGGCAGCCAGCCAGCTGGCCACAGGCATCGACCGTGTAGCCTCGGACTATCATGTGCCTAATATTTTCTCAACCGATGCCGTGTTTGGAACCGATGGCAAATATAGCTTCGACAGCTATATGCACGGCCGTCAATACTACTTTGGATTGTCGGTGGGAGCCGCTTATAAGGTTACCGACAACTTCAGCGCCTATGCAGGCGTACGTGGTCTCTACGCTACCAGTAACTATTATGGCTATGTGCGCGACATCAAGGTAGGAAACATGCCCCTGTATCAGGTGCTGGACGCTACTAAGACCTACGCCGCCGACATAGAACTGAGCTGCGACCAGAACGGTATTGGTTTTACACCTATAATTGGCATCGACTTTAAAACGGGCCGCTGGAACTTCTCAGCTAAGTATGAGTTTAAAACTCGTATGCGCTTGAAGAACAAAGCGGTAAACCAGTCGCCCAGTATCGGTAACCTGCCCAACAACCTGTATGCTGCATATATTAAAAACGGTGTGTCTGACGCTACCGCTAGAAAAATTCTTGGCAACGACGCGATCAAGGGCGCTATGCTGCAGCTGAAAGGACAGTTTGACAAAGAACTGGACCACGCTATCGGCGAATATGAAGATGGCAAGAAGATTGCTGCCGACATTCCGGCATACCTCTCCCTTGGTGCTGGCTATAGCCCTATCGACGCGTTGCGTATCAACGTAGGTTTCCACTGGTTCGACGATAAGAATGCTACCTCATACAACAACCGTAACAAACTGCTCGACCGTGGTACATTAGAGTATAACGCTGGCGTTGAGTATGACGTGAACAAGAAAATCACCGTGAGCGGTGGCTGGCAGAACACAAGCTATGGTTTGAGCGACGAGTATATGGAAGACCGCTCGTTCGTGGTAAGTTCTAACTCGGTGGCCCTCGGCGGCGTATGGCATATAAACAAGAAAATGGACTTGAACGTGGCTTATTTCCACACCTTCTACGACCATAAGAAGACCAGCGAGCAACTGAACACAGGCGCAGCTAATGCACCTACCTACAAAGCCGAATACACACGTAACAACAACGTGTTTGGTGTAGGTTTAGACATACACTTCTAACACAAACAAAGGTATTTAAACCCCAAACGGTCATTAGGCCGTTTTGGGTTAAAACACAAAAAACGCCCTACAAATGAACTAAGAAAAGTTTATTTTGAACAGTATCGCAACGAAACCATAATGAATTTAGGAGGAAACGGGGAGCATCGAGCTTGCAAAAGCTATGATGCTCCCCCCTTTTTTATCTTATTTCTTGTCGCACTTTGTTTTTATCAGTACCTTTGCATGTAATTTCAACAATATCGTTTAGCAAAAAATACTGATATGAACAAACGCGAATATATGCGAACCAACGCCGAGTGGTTGGCCGAGAAAGCAAAAGAAGAAGGCGTGATGGCACTGCCCCGTGGCATTTATTATAAAGTGCTGGCTGAAGGTAATAACGATAGACGGCACCCTTCACCCCGAAGCATCATTACCGCCCACTATACGGGCAAGACCATCAACGGAAAGAAGTTTGACAGCAGCCGAGGCAGCGCTCCGCTGGCCATGCGTCTCAGCGACCTTATCGACGGATGGATCGTTGCCATGCAACATATGTGCATAGGCGACCGATGGGAGGTATACATTCCTGCAGAAATGGGATATGGCAAGTTCTCACAACCAGGCATCCCAGGCGGCTCTACCCTCATCTTCGATATCGAATTAATGGGAATTGGGTAAACCGTATTAGATAAGGAAAGAGAATATATACAAAACAAAAAAGCGCCCTGTGACAGCAAAAGTGTTATTTGCACTTTTACTATCACAGGGCGCAATATTTTTATAGTTCTACACGCAGTTAATATAACCACTTTTTAATCGAGCGAGATATCGATGGGAGTGCCGGTCATAGCATGGAATTCTTCTACGTCGGCAGGCGAGAGACCGTTGTCAACGGCTTCGTTCATTAAATCCTCCCAGGCGGGCGAATGTTTCAAGAACTTGCGCTTGAAATAGTCGCGACCAATGTACGAAAGGAAATAATATTGCTCGGCTTTAGGATCGATTGACAAAGCAGCATTAACATCTGTTTCTATGGCATCAATCTCAGGACGCGAGCAAAGGAAGGGCTTGCGACCCTTTAGACGTGCCACAGCAGCATAGAAGAATGGCGTAGCATCTTCAAAATTGTCTGCCTGCGCCTTTTCAAAGGCCTCAATAGCTTGATCATACTTCTTCAACTTGAGGTAGCACATACCGATAGAAGTGTTAACGTCATTATGATTGGGATGCTCGGCCGCTGCAGCGCGATACGATGCCATATACTTGTTTACTTGTGGCAATGGCATGTTAGATAAAGCTCTGAACGACTTTATCATGATGTCCGATCTACAATAATCACATTTTTTTGTTTGTGTAGTAATACTTGCCCCACAATTAGGGCATTTTATTGAAATTACTTCCATGTATTTAGTTTTTAACGGTTACACTTCTACGTTTCACTGAGTTGATAGCATCGCAGGCGTTATCAACAGCTGCACCAAAGGTGCCGCCAGTGCAGTTATCTGACAACAAATCTTTAAGGCCCATGACAATATTCACCACTTCTGACTTTAGCGTTGCGTTGCGCACCACGGCGGGTGGCAATGAGGCTATTTGTCGAGACAACTTCTGCAATTTCTGCTTTACGGCTGCATCTTTAATGCTGCTACGGTCATACTGTTCCAGTAACACATTCATACACTCGGCATACGACACCACTACCGATGACTCCTGTTGAAGTTGGTCTTGCTCTTTCGCGGTTCGTTCTGTATATCTATACACCATATACGTAATGATGACAAACAACACGGTGTATATAGCCAGACCAATATACAAATACTTTATTTGAGGAAAATCTTTCGGTATCTCGTTAAACGTCTGCGACAGTCCGTAGCGTGACAACAGTTTTACTAAACCGAAACGAGAGGCTATGAACCACAAACCGCCGAAATAGCAGCACACACACGATACTATTGTAATTTTTGAAATAAACTTCATAAGCTTACGGCATTACAGGTGGTGGAGGTGGAGGAACGCTACCAAAGAGGCCCATCAAATCAGGCTGGCTGCTGGCTGCAGCCCAGTTTGCCATACCTTGTTTCCACACCAGCGTTTGCGGTGTAAGCGTGCCCGACTGTGCCAATGTTTGCAGCGTAGGCAAGTCGAACGGACCTTGTTGAGCATTATTTACATACAGATAATAAGGAGTGAAAGCGGGTGGTGGAGGCGGTGGCGCCTGTGTGGTATTCATCGACTGCGACACCTGTTGCATTTGCTGTCCGAACATGGTGCCTACGCCCATGCCCATGCCCATGCCCATGCCAGCGCCCATCATGCCGCCAGCGCTGCCTTCGTTTCCGGCTGCCGTTTCCATGATGTCGAGCTGGCGCTCCTGTTGATAGGTAAAGCCTTGTATCTGTCGGCGCTCGCGTTCCTTAACAGCCTCAAGACGATTGTTATACAACTGTTTAACGACAGGATCGTCTTCATTAGGTGCGAGGTGTGCAAACTGAAAGTCTTCGAGCGAGATACCATAGCCCGAGAACTTTTGAACCAATGTTTGCTGAATATACTCAGCAATCTCTGGTGCATACTCTGGAAAATCGAGGGGTGATATATTTTCTTCACGAGAATATTTCTTAATATTCTTGTTCAGTTCCTGCACCACCATAGTAGAGAATTTATCTACAAAATCGTCGGTGGTGAACAGATGCTGTGTGCCCACAAACTCGTTCAGAAGCAACAAGCTATCTGTTATCTTGATGCTGTAATCGCCATGAGCACGAACGGGGATTGCCATTTCGGCAGCAGCATAACGTGGGTCGACAACACGAATGGGCGTAGGGGTGCCAAAGCGCAATCCACGGCGAGTAACCTTATTTACAAACCATACCTCGGCCACGAAAGGTGAACGACCGCCGAAAGGCAAGTTGATAAGTTTATCCAGCAGCGGAAGATTTTTTGATGAAAGTGTGTGTGTGCCTTCGCCAAAGACATCACAAACGGCGCCACCTTTTACAAAGATAGCCTCTTGGCTCTTGTTAACAATGAGTTGTGCACCAATAGAAAGGTTGTTGTACGGAAACTTCCACACCAAATCATCAGTGGCTCCGTTATATTGTATGACGTCAATAAAACCACGACGATCTTCTCCTTGTCCGTCGTAGGTGGCTCCGTCGGTTCGTTTTTTATTGAAAAATCCCATATACTATCTGTTTTTATGGATAATCAATATGATATCCAGGTTTAGAACATGTATGTGTAACGCGTCGCCAAATCTTCCATATAGCTTTTGGCCACAAATATTTGTCTAACGCCAGCAACGCATACTCTGAACAACTGGGCATGCACGAACATTGTCGGCGCATACGGTCAGAGGCATAATGCTGGTAGCACTGCACGGCAAACTGAAGGATAGGTTTGGCACAGCACAATATCATGGCCACGAAAATGAGATCAAAGCAAAGCAGAAAAGAAAAATCAGCCAATAAATAAAGAGCGAACGAGATGATGCTAACCATTGCTATTGCAAACACTGACATACCCATCACCTTCTTAAGATGTATTTCGGGGCGAGCCAGCTCATGATGTAAGCAGTATTCTCTTATCAGCTCTTCATTTATTGGCTGTGTCATGCGAAAGTATTAAGAGTTCTTCTTCTCGCGCAACATCGACTTCATACCGCGAATAGCATTCTCGGTATAATCGTTCTGCTCGAGTGAGCAATAGAACTTGTCACCAGGAACGGTGATAGCGAAGCGGTTGCTGTCAACGTTTTTCAGAATATCTTTACCAGTTTCTTTGTCGTAGAACGGAGTTTCTACAGTATCAGAAGAGGTAGAGAAGTTGGTGATATCTTTATAGAAGTATTCTTCTGTAGATTCTTTCTTGCCGTCCTCATCCATATTGAATGTGTTCTGATACAGATAAACCTGTGTAGAGCTGAAGAACAACCAAGAAACCTGATATTTTGAAGAGCGATACTTGCCGTCGTCACCCTGTTTAGCAAGCGACTGCTTGTCATACTGGAAACCTTCAAAGTGTACCGGTTCAATTTCTTTTACCTGATCTTCATCGAGTCCGATCTTGTCAAGCGCTTTCTTCTTGTAATCGTTTGATCTCAACACTGCGAGCACCATCTCGTCATACTCGGCATCAGAGATAGGCTTCTTACTCAAACACTTAGGATCGTTGCAGAAATAACGGATAACTGCAGCCTGCTCATCGGTACGTCCTTTAATACGGTTTTTAACCCACTCTGAATCGTTGTAATGAGTCATCTTGTACCAAACATAAGCTCCTACTACAACAATAAGAAAAATAAAAAATCCCATAAAATATTTTTTTTGTGCTACCTCAGCCCTATGGTGGCATGTGAATAGATTTAGTATAGATGGTTAACTTCACAACAAAAAGACGTAGGCTTATATCTCAACACTTTCTTGTTGCTCTTCGGGAAGAAACCCATGACGTAAAAATCAAGTATTCTTCACACACAGAACAAACTATTGGCAGCGTATCAACAACGCCTTTATATCATGAAGGTCCTTTTTTCTTTCTGGCCTCTGTCAGCAGCCGAACATAAATGGTATACAAATTACGTAGGCTTAGGTTAGGACGCTCAAAAATACACAATTCTTATTAAATACCAAAAGAAATGATTATAAAAAAATGCTTATATGTTAAAATTTCAACGAAAAGGCATTTTTATACCATGTTTTCAGGGCGAAACAGGTATAAGTGTGTATTGGATAATTTTCACAAACATGAATTGTTTAAAGCGGATCTACATCATAATACATTTGTAAAGCACCATAGCGCTTATCTTGCATTAGTGCCGCTTGTTGTTGGCGCAAGCAGAGACGCACACGCGCCAGATCGATATTGTTTTCAAGCTTTATCACAATCTTGCGTATGTTCAGTTCCTTAATACGTGCCACGGCAGGTTTATCGGGTCCAAGCACACGTGAGCCCAAAATGCTGCGTAAGCGGCCCGCAAACTCGGTGGCGGCCGACTCTACAACATTATCCATACGGTGTTTTAAGAACACATATACCAAATGGTAGAAGGGCGGATAGTGGAATAATTGGCGTTCGGCCACCAGCGATTGATAGAAGCCCTCATAATCGTTATACACAACTTGAGCAATAACAGGCAACTGTGGATTTTTGGTTTGTAGCAACACTAACCCTCGTTTTCCTTTTCGTCCGGCACGCCCACTCACCTGTGCCATCATGGTGTAGGCATGCTCATAGGCTCGGAAGTCGGGATAATTGAGCATATTGTCAGCACTCAATATCCCCACCACGCTCACATTATCAAAGTCGAGTCCTTTCGTCACCATTTGCGTACCTATTAATATATGTGTACGCCCATCGGCAAAGTCGGCAATCATACGTTCATAAGCATTGCGGGTGCGGGTGGTATCAAGATCCATGCGCGCCACTTGCGCATCAGGAAAAGCCTCGCGTATATAATCTTCTATTTTCTCGGTGCCAAAGCCTCTACCACGTAAGTCAGTGCTCTCGCAGTTTGGGCAACGTGTGGGCACGCCATAGGTATAGCCACAATAATGACACGTTAGCACGTTCATTGTGCGGTGCAGGGTCAGGCTTACATCACAGTTTTTGCAACGTGGTGTCCAGCCACACACATGACATTCAACCATGGGGGCATATCCACGGCGGTTCTGAAACAATATCACCTGTTTCTTTTCGTCTAACGCCTGACGCATGGCCGCCAACAATTGGGGCGAGAAAGGACCACGCATCATCTTTCGCCGTTGTAAGTATTTAATGTCTACTACTTGAATTTCGGGCAAGGCAATATCTTTGAAGCGCTTTGTAAGGCGCACCAATCCATATTTGCCTGTTTTTGCATTAAAATAGCTTTCGGCCGAAGGTGTGGCCGTGCCCAGTAAGGTCTTGGCACCATACATAGCTGCCAGCACTATGGCTGCCGAGCGGGCATGATAGCGCGGGGCTGGATCTTGCTGTTTAAAAGAGGTTTCGTGCTCTTCGTCAATCACCACAAGCCCTAAGTGGCGGAAGGGCAACCAAAGAGCCGAGCGAGCACCTATGATGATATCGTAAGGCTGAGCCGAAAGTTGTTTACGCCATATCTCAACACGTTCAGCATCCGAATACTTCGAATGATAGATGCCTAACCGATCGCCAAACACCGAGCGTAGACGTGTCGTCATCTGCACGGTAAGGGCTATTTCTGGCAACAGGTATAATACTTGTTTGCCCTCATCCAGGGCCTTTTGTATGAGATGGATATAAATTTCTGTTTTTCCGCTCGACGTCACACCATGCAGCAACACCACATTTTTCTTCAACATCTGAAAAACAATCTGGTTGTAAGCATCTTGCTGAACGGTATTCAGTGCCTTAATATGTTCTGGATGCGCCTCACCACCATTATTTAGGCGTCCTACCTCTCGCTCATAACACACAAGGAGATGACGGTCGGTTAAGGCCTTAAGAACTGCTGCAGTGCAGTGGGCCTCGTTCATCAGCTCTTCGCGCGTAATCTCAACCACAGATTCTTGAGGCTGCTGGCCATTGAGAGTGTCCCAATGGCTCAAAGCGAGATAGCAAGCGAAGGTGCGCAACTGCTTTTCGGCACGATGCAACATGCTTAGAGCGATGTGCAAGGCTTGCTCGTTACGAAAATTTTGAGGAAGGGTAACATACGTCTCGGTGCGAGGGCGGTAACCATCTTCTACCTTTAGGCCAGGAGGCAATGCAACCTTAAACACATCGCCAATGGGCGACATATAATAATCGGCCACCCATTGCCACAACTTAAATTGCTGTGGCAAGAGGATGGGTTCGGTATCGAGCACCTGCATGATAGGGCGCGTTTTAAACTGAGGCTGACGCTGATGCACCTCAGCAACCATAGCCGTATAAGTTTTGCTCTTACCCAACTGCACCTGTACACGCACACCTTGACACACCATGCTTTGCATCGTATCAGGCACGGCATAGGTAAACAGGCCTTCAAGGGGTAAAGGCAATATAACATCTACATACATCATGTGAACAGCGCCTTAATGCTTCTTTGAAGATGCGGGTTGTTCTACATTAGGCTGAATGGACTGCACCTCGGTGGGCAGAGGGGGCTGCATGTCATTGTTTTGTGCAGTCTTTACATCTGACTTCAACTCGGGGTACTGTATACGGGTGTGATATATCGACTTTAAACGCTCGGTAAGCACTTGTTTAGCTACGGCAAGGTCATGGAAATTAATAGGACAATCGCTAAAGTAGCCACTCTCTACATCGCCATCAATAATACGGTTTACCAGGTTGCTGATGCTCTCCTCGGTGTACTCGTTCAGCGAACGCGATGCCGCCTCTACCCCATCAGCAATCATCAAGATAGCTTGCTCACGGGTGAAGGGGTTAGGGCCAGGATATGAGAAGGGGGCGGGATCGACCTCTTCATCTGGATGCTGGTTTTGATAATTGATATAAAAATATTTAGCCACTCCCGCACCATGGTGCGTGAGTATGAAGTCTTTAATAAATTGAGGCAGGTTTGCCTTCTCGGCCATCTTTACACCTTCAGTTACATGACTGATGATGATGCGAGCGCTCTCCTTCAACGACATATTTTCGTGTGGATTGATGCCCGTTTGGTTCTCGGTAAAGAACACAGGATAGGTCATCTTTCCTATGTCGTGATACAAGGCACCAGTACGCACCAAAAGACTCTTTGCACCAATCTTATTGGCTATCTCGGCTGCAAGGTTGCCCACGGTAATTGAATGTTGGAAGGTGCCAGGGGCCACCTCGCTAAGATCGCGCAACAAGCCACGGTTTGTATTTGACAGTTCAAAGAGGGTAACATTTGACACAAAGCCAAAGGTCTTCTCAATAATATACATAAGCGGATAAGCCAGCAACAGCAACACACCATTCACCGCAAAATGCACATTCATTTCGTGGTCCATTTTCATAAAGTCGTTGTCTTGCATCATCTGCAACGACAGATATACCACCACCGACGACACCGCTACCAACAAAGCTGTTTTAAACACTTGGGCTCGACGTAACAGTTCGCGCAACGAATAAATGGCAACAAAGCCTGCAGTGAGCTGAATGATGATAAACTCGTACTGATATTTTACGGCAGCAGCACATATCATCACCATGATAACATGGGTGGTGAAGGCCGTGCGAGAGTCCATAAACACACGCACAAACATAGGAACCATAGCAAAGGGTATGATGTAAACGCTCATAAAATTGTGACGCATAAATAGTGACAGCACCACAGGGAACAGAGTGAGCAATACATATAACATAGCTATGCTACGAGGCTTATCGAAATAGTCGCGACGGAACAGTAGCAGATAGGCTGTAAAGATAATGACCATAATGCCCACATACAGTATCTGACCTAACAGTGTGCTGGTAATTTGGTTCTGCGAAGCGATACGACGCTTAATCTCACGCTCAAACGAGTTAAGCACGCGATACGTATAGTCGTTCACAATATCACCACGATCAATAATCTTTTGACCCGCCATCACCATACCACTGGCGGGTGGTATGCTGCTCAGTAAGTCGCTTTTCTCAGTCTCGCTGCGCGCTTTATCATATTCAAGATTAGGCTCAATATAATCGGTAAGATTACACTTCGACAGGGTAACACGATGCGGACTGATTTGCTCATCAAGAAATAGCTGCTCATAAGCCGAAAGCGTAGAATAAATGCAGCCTATCGTTTCGCCTTGCGCACTATTGCCATTCACCACACGTATAACAGCAGAAGAATCTTGCGACACCACATTATAGTCGGGAGTATCCATGATACCTATTTGGTAAAGACGCGTTAAACGGTCGGCAATAAGGGGCACAAAATGATAGGGCAAGCCTGGTATGCCTTCACGAAAATCGTGCAAAAAACGTTTCACCTGCTTGCGTCCCACTTCTTCATTAAAATTGTAATAGGGCTGAAACAGAGCCAACATCGAGTCTTGCTCTTCTTTTAAAGCATCATCGGTCTTATAGATAGGAAAATCGAATTGGGCGATGAAAGAACCATACATCCAAGGCTTGCCTACATCGTAGCGAAAACGCTGACCTTGCTCGCGCGGCATGGCCCACACAATAAATCCCACGGTTACCACTACCAGTAAGGTACGGGTGATGGTGTTTCGCCAGAAAATGCGTTTATTTGTATTCAATTCGTTCATATCTATGCAAGGGTTACGTTCTTATAAGCAAGAAACACGTTCTTATTAAATCATGATAATATTCACATTTCACACCGAAAACGCCTTTCGCACAAGCAAAATACGCTTTCATTTGCGAAAATACTAAAAAAACATTTATAATAGAAAAAAAATGAGTATTTTTGCAAAAATTATTATAGATATTGGGGAGGTGTGCCCCACTTCCTTGCCATCATAAACAAAAAGGACGACGGTAACGGCCGTAACGTCATCAACAAATACTTTACTTGAAATGACAGAAAGAAAAGTAAGGGTGCGCTTTGCACCTAGCCCTACAGGACCGCTCCACATCGGAGGCGTTCGCACAGCTCTTTACAACTATTTGTTTGCACGCCAGCATGGCGGCGATTTGGTTTTCCGCATCGAAGATACCGACTCGCACCGCTTTGTGCCTGGAGCCGAAGACTATATCATTGAGTCGTTCAAATGGCTTGGCATTAAGTTTGACGAAGGAGTGTCGTTCGGAGGCGAGCATGGCCCCTATCGCCAAAGCGAGCGTCGCAGCATCTATAAAGAATATGTAACCCAACTGCTGGAGGCTGGCAAGGCATACATTGCCTTCGATACCCCCGAACAGTTGGAGGCCAAGCGCAACGAAATTCAGAATTTCCAGTACGATGCCCATACACGTATGCAGATGACCAACTCGCTAACACTGGGTAAAGAAGAAACTGAACGTCGCATTGCCGATGGCGAACAATATGTAGTGCGCTTCATGGTAGAACCCGGCATCGACGTGCATGTAAACGACATGATACGTGGCGATGTGGTGATAAAGAGCGACGTGCTTGACGACAAAGTATTGTATAAGAGCGCCGACGAATTGCCTACCTATCACCTGGCAAACATTGTTGACGACCACCTGATGGAGATTACCCACGTCATTCGTGGCGAAGAATGGTTGCCCAGTGCTCCGCTGCACGTGCTACTGTATCGCGCCTTTGGTTGGGAAGACACCATGCCCATCTTTGCACACTTACCTCTGTTGCTAAAGCCTGAAGGAAAAGGCAAACTGTCAAAACGCGACGGCGACCGATTGGGCTTCCCTGTATTTCCACTGGAATGGCACGACCCCAAGTCGGGCGAAACATCATCAGGCTATCGCGAGAGCGGCTACTTCCCTGAAGCTGTTGTCAACTTCCTCGCACTACTGGGCTGGAATCCAGGCACAGAGCAAGAGATGTTTACACTCGACGAGCTGGTAAACCTCTTCGACATTACCAAATGCTCAAAGGCAGGTGCCCGCTTCGATTATCAAAAAGGCATTTGGTTCAACCACGAATATATCTTGCGCAAAAGCAATGAAGAAATAGCACAGTTGTTTGCACCCATCGTTGCCAACAACGGCGTAGACGAGAGCATGGAACGTATCACGCTGGTAGTATCAATGATGAAAGACCGCGTGAGCTTTGTAAAAGAACTGTGGCCATTGTGCTCATTCTTCTTCATCGCACCTACCGAGTATGACGCTAAAACCGTAAAGAAACGTTGGAAGGAAGACTCGGCAAAGGTTATGGGCGAACTGGCAGAGGTGCTGCAAGGCATTGACGACTTCTCTATCGAAGGCCAAGAACCCATCGTTCTGAAATGGGTTGAAGATAAAGGCTACAAGCTGGGCGACGTTATGAACGCCTTCCGCTTGGCATTGGTAGGCATTGGCAAAGGTCCGGGCATGTTCGACATCTCGGCATTCCTTGGTAAAGAGGAAACCATCCGCCGCCTGAACAAGGCCATCGAGGTACTGAAGTAATCAAGAAAACGTAACAACGAAAAGCAAAAAACCACACAGTTGTGTACAATATTGCCATTTATTTTTATCTTATCGGAGTGGCCATCGGTAGCCTCTTCAACAAGAAAATAAAGAAAATGTGGCGTGGTGAATGCGAGGCAGTGGCTCTACTAAAAGAAAAGGTAGACCCCACCGCTCAGTATGTTTGGTTCCACGCAGCCTCTTTGGGCGAATTTGAACAAGGACGCCCCCTTATCGAAAGACTGAGGGCTTCACATCCTGAATATAAAATTCTGCTCACCTTCTTCTCACCATCTGGCTATGAAGTAAGGAAAAACTATGAAGGTGCCGACATTGTGTGCTACTTGCCGCTCGACACGATACGTAACGCACGACGCTTCTTGCGCGCAGTGCGCCCCGTGATGGCATTCTTCATCAAGTATGAATTTTGGTACAACTATCTGCACATCTTAAAACATCGCGGCGTGCCTGTTTACAGTGTTTCCAGCATCTTCCGTCCAGGACAGGTCTTCTTTAAATGGTACGGACATAGTTACGGAAAAGTATTGCGCTGTATCAGCCACTATTTTGTACAAAACGAGGTAAGCAAAGATCTGCTAAAAAGTATAGGCATTGAAGATACCACGGTGGTGGGCGACACACGCTTCGACCGTGTACTTGAAATTAAGAACCAAGCAAAAGAGCTCCCTATCGTTGAAGCATTTAAGGGCATCAATAACAACAGCAGTGGCTGCAAAGTATTTGTGGCAGGCTCAAGTTGGCAACCTGATGAAGACATCTTCATACGCTTCTTCAATGAACATCCTGACTGGAAACTGATTATTGCACCTCATGTTATCGGCGAAGATCATCTGTCTTACATCCTTGAAAAACTAAAGATGAAGACAGTGCGCTACACACAAGCCACTGAAGCATCGGCAGCCGAGGCACGCTGTCTTATTATCGACTGCTTTGGTTTGTTATCCACAATCTATCGTTACGGCGAGATTGCCTATGTAGGCGGTGGATTTGGTGTAGGAATTCATAACGTGCCAGAAGCAGCTGTATGGGGAGTACCTGTAATATTCGGCCCTAACAACAAACGTTTCCAAGAGGCGCAAGACCTGCTGGCATGCAAAGGAAGCTTTGAAGTCACCGACTATGAAAGTTTCAACTCCATTATCTCACGACTAATTTCAGACGAAGAATTTTGTCGTCAGAGCGGTCAAGCAAGTGCCAACTATGTAATGAGTCGCTCGGGAGCATCTGAGAAGATTATGCAAAGCGTAATGGGCAAATAAAGCAATTGATACAAAGGAACATCACTCCATATTCGTATCACATCTACATTTAATCCTATTACAGATAATATAAACAAGAAAGCGCATGGCCCACATAGGTTATGCGCTTTCTTGTTTATACACTATATAGAGCGAATAAAGGGCTCTTCAAATATTGTTGTGTTTAACAATTTAATAATATAGTATTGCGAGTATAATTATTTATCGAAACAGATGCACCTTCAAAGTAGGACGGTGGTCTCCGTGCCACGTCCTCCCGACATTAGAAATGGGCAATTGATGGCAAGCCAGCGGTGGTTTACACCCTTCAGGGCCAGCGCGTAACGGCTCCCACCAAACCTGGTGTATATATTGTAAATGGTAAGAAACTTGTTGTGAAGTAAGTTAGTTAATGAGTTGACGAGTTGACAATAAATATATCAACTCGTCAACTCGTCAACTCATCAACTAACTCATTTATTGTTCCATCAAAAATTTTTTAAAGCTGTCGAAATCTTTGGTCATCTCAACACTTTGCTTTGTACCCTTCATGAAGGCGGCCAGGCGTTCAGGTATCTGTACCTCGGTGCCAATGGCATCTTCTACCACGTTCTTAAACTTGGCAGGGTGGGCCGTCTCGCCAAACACGCCGTGCTCGCCAGGCTGCAACAGGTCTTTCAGTGCCTGATAGCCGCAAGCGCCGTGCGGGTCGAGAATGTAGCCTGTGGTGTCGTGACAAGCCTTCATGGCGTGTCTTATTTGTGCGTCGCTATAAGTAGCGCCGCTCATCAGTGCCGATATTTGTTCGTGGCTACCGCCAAAGAGGTCGTAAATGCGTGCAAAGTTGCTGGGGTCGCCTACGTCCATGGCGTTAGCAATGGTTTGTTGGCTATCGCGTGGCTCATACTTTCCTGTCTGCAAGTATTTGTAAACAATGTCGTTCGCATTGTTTGCAGCGATAAAGCGCTTCACGGGCAAGCCCATCTTTTGTCCGAAGATGGCGGCCGTGATGTTGCCAAAGTTACCGCTGGGCACACATATCACATAGTCGTTCTCCTTGCCCATACGTTTTAGTTGAGCGTAGGCATAGAAGTAGTAGAATGCCTGCGGGAGGAAACGTGCCACGTTGATAGAGTTGGCCGAGGTGAGTTTCATGTGATGGCACAGTTCATCGTCCATGAACGCTTGTTTTACCAGTCGTTGGCAGTCGTCAAACACACCATCAACCTCAATGGCTGTGATGTTTTGGCCCAGTGTGGTAAACTGGCTTTCTTGTATTTTGCTTACCTTACCTTTGGGGTAGAGCACATACACGTGTATGCCGTCAACGCCCAAGAAGCCATTGGCTACGGCCGATCCAGTGTCGCCACTGGTAGCAACGAGCACGTTTACCTGTTCGTTACCCTCTTGGCGAATAAAGTATTGCAGCAAGCGGGCCATGAAGCGTGCGCCTACATCTTTAAAGGCGAGGGTAGGGCCGTGGAACAATTCCAAACTATATATGTTAGGCTCAACCTCTACCAAGGGACAGTCGAAGGCCAACGTGTCATATACAATTTGTTTGAGGTCGTCGGCAGCCACATCTTCTCCGAAGAAGGCTTGTGCCACTTGATAAGCTATCTCTTGAAACGATAGCTTGTCGATATGATCAAAAAACGATTGCGGCAACTTGTTAATGCGTTCGGGCATGTATAGGCCGCGGTCGGGTGCCAATCCGCGCACCACTGCTTCGTGCAGCGATGCCAGCGGGGCTTTATGGTTGGTGCTGTAGTATTTCATAATTAAAGCCCCCCCCCCAAGCCGCAAATGCGGCTTTTCCCCTCCCCTTAGGGCGGGGAGTGAAGTGCTTTTGCAAATTGGCGGTGGGTTGTTTTTATTTTGTTATCATAAATATCTGCATAAACTGTTGTAATCGGAGCAGACCATAGCTGCCGCTCACACAACTCACTTCGTCGTATTGTTGAACGCTATCAGGCTCGATACCTTTATACCAGATGGCAAAGGGTATAGGCTCCCGCTCAGGTGGGTACGTATCTCTACGGGTGTGGGGTGGTCGGGCATTAGTGCAATGCATACAGGCTCGTCCCATGTTTTTACCTCATCGTAGATAGGTCCCACCATACGGCTGTCGAGGTTCTCGATAGTTCGCAATTTCAGGTCGAGGTCGCCATCATGTCCTGCCTCGTCGCTGGCTTCTACATGCAAGAACACGAAGTCGTCGTGGCGCAAGGCTTCGATGGCAGCTGCTGTCTTGCCTTCATAGTTGGTGTCGGCTAAACCTGTTGCCCCTTCAACAATGATGTTTTTCAGTCCGGCATAATGTCCGATGCCGCGAATGAGGTCGACAGCCGAAATAACATCGCCGCTCTTTATCTGCGGAAACATCTCTGGCAGGGTTTGCATTGAAGGGCGATAGCCACCGCTCCAGGGCCAAATGCTATTGGCAGTGTCGTGTCCTTGTGCCGCACGTTCACGGTTGAAGGGATGTTCAGCCAACAGCTTTTGCGACTTTAAGATAAGGTCGTTGATAAGGTCGGCTGTTTCTTGTCCTGTCATGCGGTTGCCATCTTTCTTATCGGCCCATCCTGCTTCAGGCTTTACCAGCAGCGGCTGCCATGGCTCGTTAGGATGATCGTGAGGCGGTGCACAGTCGATGTGCTTGTTTCCGTTCTTGATGATAAGCAGATGACGATATTGTATGCCCGTAATAAACTTGATGCGGTCGTTGCCTAACTTCTCGTCAAGATATCGAATGAGCATGTCGCCCTCTTCCGTTTTCAGATGTCCGCCGTGGTGGTTTTTAATGCGTCCGTCTTCCAGCGTGATAATGTTGCAACGCATGGCCATATCGTCGGGCTGCATATCATAGCCTATTGAAGCGGCTTCCAGCGGTCCGCGTCCCTCATACACCTCGTTCAGGTCGTAGCCCAAGATGGCGGTGTTGGCCACCTCGCTACCAGGAAGAAAACCTTCGGGCACCGTTTGCAATCGTCCGCAGCGTCCTTCGCGGGCTATGCGGTCCATGTGTGGTGTGTGTGCATATTGCAGCAATGTTTTTCCGCCCAAACGTTCTACGGCATGGTCGGCCATGCCATCGCCTAATATAATAATATGTTTCATGGTGTGTGCCTCCTTCTTTAGATATTTGCTATCGACATGATATTGGCAAACACACCAGCGGCTGTTACGCTGGCACCAGCACCATAGCCTTGTATAAGCATAGGATATTCTTTATAGCGCTCGGTGGTAAGCATCACAATGTTGTTGCTACCTTCCAGGTTATAGAATGGGTGGTTTTGGTCAACCTCTTTCAGTGCCACGCAGGTATGTCCGTGCTCCATGGTAGCCACAAAGCGCCAGCGTTTGCCTTCGGCCTCCAGCTT
>ENA-ORSA01001285-ORSA01001285.1-human-gut-metagenome-genome-assembly--contig:-NODE-1285-length-21538-cov-25.167342_pt1 | contig 21538 bp, 12 predicted proteins | sample MGYA00242179_ERZ509142 | MGnify/ENA primary metagenome ERZ509142 (study PRJEB26280, sample SAMEA2338659) | human gut metagenome | biome: human gut; feature: human-associated habitat; material: faeces... | reverse complement strand
GGAAACGTTAAACGTCATCCTGAACGAACGTGAAGGATCTGTACCCGTGGTGAGGGAATCGGTAAGATGTCATGAGGATAATAGAGTCTTCACTCTGTGTCACTGTTTCGTTTCCCGTCTTTCCCACAAGGCATTTTTGCCACCGTTCAGAATGACGGCGGACGGCAAAGCGTCATAATGAGGGAAATGTTAATCGTCATCCGAAGCGAACGTGAAGGATCTGCTGCCGTGGTGAGGAAGCCGGTAAGACGTCATCCAAAGTGCCGGCGAAGAATCTGTCACCGTGGTGGGGAAGCCGGTAAGAAGATAAAAGCTATCAGCTGTGAGCTGTTAGCTATAAGCTAAATATTCTTTTACGGGTTGAATCATCTTGGCATGCGAGTATCCGTTTCGGCTTCGTTGGTCATCGGGCGCATAATAATAAGTGCACTGAATTGGCAAGAAAGGCGCCGGCTTGATTTGCCTCAAACTTTGCTTTCTAAAGAAGGGGAGTTTCTGAATAGGAAAGTACCGGTTGATTTGATCCATTACCGATGATATGTCTGAATTTGTGAAAAATTATTGGCACAACCCATATTGTACATATAAGGTATAAAAATAAAAACGTTTCTTCCTAATTGTATATCTGGGAAGGAACGCTTTTTGTGTTGTGAGGATATATTTTTGACGCTTTGGGTTTTGCGGGGGTGATTCTGTTTGAGGAAAGCTTATTGCCCGTGATTCTTCTATGATTACCTTCAGGTAGCACTATGTGAAGATTATGGTATAGAAAACCGAGACCCGCTTGGTTGGGGCAGAAGATAAATAATTGTACTGATAAAGTAAATGTATGAATACATAGGAAATGGATGTGGAAGTGCTATGTGTGTTTACGCCTGCCGGCTTGGATAAAATAAGCTGGTAATTCCGTTATTTTCCGAGAAAAGTGCGATACGGGATCTACTATGTTTTTTCGCTCAGTACAGCTTGGATGATTTGAGACAGCATGTCCTGTTTTTTCTCTGAGAGAGTATATTCCGTTCCATTGAAGAGAAATGTGCTGCTCAAGATGGATCTCAGATCCGGTAGTTCTTTTGTATTGTACGTACTTCTATCTTCCTGCAGGATATAATTCCGGGGCTTTCCTATCTGAGACAGTTCGTCAGTGGAAAGGTGCAGACCACTGCAGATTTTTACTATATTGTACATGGATCCGCCATCTACATTCTTCAGAATGGAATATAGAGTTCCATATGGCATATTGATCTTTGCGGCGAAATCTTTCAGTGTCCATCGTTGGAGGATCAGCTTTTTCAAATATTCCTCTTTTGTCATAATCGCCTCCTTACTGTTGATTTTACATAAATAATATCGAAATTTCAATGAATCAGGAGTGGGATGTGGATTTTTTAGTAATAAAAAGTTATAATGATATAATAATTTGAAATTTCAAATTAAAGGGAGAGAGGAACGTGTATAAAAATCTGATGGCAGAATTGGCAAAACAGGAGATGAGCCTTGAAGAACTGTCAAAAGAAATGGGGATCAAGCAGGAAATGCTGCTGTTGAAAATGGAAAACCGTCATGGAATTAATTTTAAGGAGGCTGTGAAGATTAAAATGATTCTAAAAACGGATATGCCGTTGGAGGAGCTTTTTTTTTGGGAGTCGATTTGAAATTTAGAATTATATGATTGGGCCATTTTGTATGTATGCTGTTACAGTATGTAACGACATACACATGACGGGAAATAAGGAAACTCTTTTATTAAAGTGGACTTGAACAGAAATATGGAGAATAAGGTAGCTTTTTAGGAATGCCTTGGAAATAATCGATCGCTCCGAAATTCATCTCCATTCTTAAGAAATATTGATATGAATCATATTCATAAAGGCATTTGGAATTAAAGTAAGGACAGCTGTACTGTTATTGCAAAAATTAAGAGCACAGCTGTTTACATTATATGAATGAAATGGCACTGAACCGGTAGATAAATATTCATCAGTGAAAAATCTTGTGTTTTTATAAAGGCTGGTAAATATGATGAGAAGTATAGAAGGAGGTGTAGGAGATCTGCCGGATCATATAAATAAATTTTTGATATAGCATTATATTTTTTGGGTATGTAGAGAGGAAGGGTTATATGAACAAAATTTACAAAGTCATTTGGAGCAAAGTGAAGAACAGTTATGTGGTAGTTCCAGAAATTGCCGCCAGCAGCAGCAAAAATAAGGGGAATAAAGCATATAAATCTGCGCTGGCTGCGGTTTTAACGGCGATGCTGGGCTTTGGCGGTTTTGTCGGCAGTGAGGCGGCTACAGTCAATGATGGGGATACATTGAACGGCAGTACCCATATCACCGTAACTAAGGATCCGGCAACCAAGACGATTACCATATCAACGACCGGGCTGGCCACGACGGGTGATTTGGCTACATTAAGTACGCAGGTGAATACCAACACCGGCAATATCAACAATAATGCTACCCATATCAGTACGAATGCTACCAATATCAGCACAAACGCCGGCAATATCAGCAATAATACATTAAAAATCAACACGCTCACAGCACTGACAAATAGCCTGGGACTTGATGCTGCAAAACCGGGGATTAAGTATTTCCGTGCCAATTCCACGGGGGCAGATGCTTCAGCTGTTGGCTCGGATGCTGTCGCGGTAGGGACGCAGGCCAGAGCCACCAAAGATAATGCGATGGCAATGGGGGTGGAGGCCAAAGCAGAAGCCGAAGATTCCGTGTCGGTAGGGCATGCTTCCAGAAACGTTTCTAATGCAGTAAATGGCGTGGCCATCGGCCATGGGGCAATTAACGGTGCTGTCAGCGGTATGACACCGGATGGAGACAGCACGGTCGTACTTGTCGGCGGCGGCAAGAATAGTGTGTCTGTCGGGAATAAAGCCAATGCCCGTGGTAATTCTTCTATTGCGTTGGGAGATGGAGCGGTTGTTCAAAATGATGGCGGCAATCGTATAGTTAATAACAACAGTATGGCGATTGGAACAGCGGCAAAGACGGTGTCTTCTAATAATGCGACAGCTATCGGGCACGGTGCTTTTGTTGCCAAAAACAGTCACAGTGCGATTGCTGTTGGCGAAAGTGCCCAGGCCGGTAAGGAAGCCGCAACGGCGATCGGCAAAGAAGCGGCTGCTAAAGGCAAAAACAGTCTGGCAGCCGGTACTTCTGCTGTGGCCGAAGGAGAAAATGCCGTATCTGTTGGTCAGGGAACGGAAGCAAAAGGAAAAAATGCGGTTGCTATTGGGAATGCCAGTCAGACAGCCGGTTCCAGTTCTGTTGCTGTCGGTGATGAGGCCGGCGCGGCAGCCGGCAGATCTGTGTCTGTCGGTATTGGTGCCGGTAAGGGCATGATTGGTGATGTATTGGGAACGAAGGGCTCGCATGTGTCTATTGGTGACGAAGCCGGACAAAATGTGGATGGACAGCATGATATTGCCATCGGCACCAAGGCGGGCGGAAATGTATCCAGCAATTATAATATTGCCATTGGTGTAGAGGCAGGGACGAATATAGGTACTGCCGGTAATCCTTCTATTGGGAAAAATGTATCCATTGGATATAATGCTAATAAGAATACTACCCTGGTGTCCCGCCTCCAGGCGACAGCAGTCGGCAGTGATACGAAAGCCGCTGATGACGCGTTGGCGCTTGGTTTTCATGCGCAGGCAGCAGGAAATGGATCCATAGCTGCCGGGTTTAATGCATTGGCGGAAGACGCGGCCAGCATGGCGCTGGGACAAGGGGCAAAGGCTTCCGGCGGGAACATTGCCATCGGTAATGGTTCGGAAGCCAGCGCGGCCATGATTAGCGGTACTGGTTATCTGACAGGGACTGCCGCTCCTTCCACAGGTGTTTCAGTTGGTACGGCGGCAGCATTGCGTCGTATTACGAATGTAGCGGATGGCGCGCAGGATCAGGATGCCGTTACAGTGGCACAGCTGAAGAAATCCATCGATGAAACGGTCCGGCAGGTGAATGCCAGTATTACCAGTACGACGACTACAGGAGTCTACTATGATACTGTAACTACCGGGCAGGGAGAAAGTATCACTTTAAAGAATACCAATAACAAAGGAACCGTAATTCACAATGTGGCTAAAGGTACATCGGGAACAGATGCGGTTAATGTTAATCAGTTGAACGAAACCGTGGATCAGGCAAAGACTCATTATTACTCTGTGAAGTCCACAAATGCGAATAATTACAATAATGACGGGGCTGCCGGCGAAGATTCTATGGCAGCAGGAGTTGGCGCCAAAGCGTTGAAAAAACGCAGCGCGGCCATTGGGAATAATGTGGAGGCACAGGGAGAAGGCAGCATCGCCCTGGGAACCGGCTATGAGGAAATAAATGGTGGTACACCTACCATTACGCAGACTGTGGCGGCTTCCGGTTATAAATACAATATGGCCATTGGTGCAGGAGCACAGTCGGAAGGGAATCATTCTATTGCCATGGGTACCCGTGCCGTCACCACCATAAAGAATGGCGGGACCAGTGTGGATAAGGCAGTGGCTATCGGTTATGCCGCCGGAGCCTCTGATGATAAAGCAGTAGCAATAGGCAGTGAAGCTAAGAGTAACAGCCGGAGCGCGGTAGCTTTGGGTGATCGGGCACATGCATTGGCGAATGATGCTTTGGCTATAGGTACAACGGCAAGTGCTACAGGAGAATCTTCCGGTGCAATCGGTACGGCCAACACTGTCAATGGAGCAGGGACATATGTCATCGGCGCACGGAACAGTGCCCCCACAACTCCGGTAGCAAGTAATGGTTCAAATATCACGGCGGTCAATTCCGGTGTGTTTGGAAATGAAAATACGTTGGACGGTGAGAATAACAGAGTAACCGGAAACAGTAACATCGTCAAAAAAGAAACGGCAACAGGGCTAACGGATATCATGCTGACAGGGAATAATAATACAGTCAGCGGCGATACGGATACAACGACGCAGGATGATGCCGGCAAGGTATCCGGTATCACGATTACCGGTTCAAAGAACACGGTAAAGGCAAAAAATAATACAAAGAATCTTACAGATGTCCAGATTGTCGGGAATAATAATACGATAGACACATCAAATAAAGCGCTTGATTTGTCCAATACCCAGATATTGGGCAGCAATGTGAATGCCACCATGGGGAATTCCGTATATCTGGGGAGCGGCTCCGCTTATGTGGCAGATGGCGCGTCCACCAAAGGCATGGCAGTTTATAACAGTGATGGCACTTATGCCTATGCAGGCGGCACACCGGCAGGTGTTGTCACGGTAGGAGCTAAAGGCAAGGAACGCCGTATTCAAAACGTGGCGGCCGGATTGGTTGCTCCGCAGAGTACGGATGCAGTCAATGGAAGCCAGCTCTATACCATGACCCGTCCGCTCCGTTTTGGCGGAGACAATTCCACTATCGGTGCGACAAGTGCGGCAGACGTCAATGTGGTTAAACGGGGATCTGACCAGGTGATGTCCATCTTGGGCGGTGCTGACGGCAGCAAACTGAGTGATAACAATATCGGCGTGGTAGCCGATGCGGCGAATAACAAGTTCAACGTCAAACTTGCCAAAGAGCTGAAAGATCTGACCAGTGTGACGACAAAAGATGCGGCAGGAAATACGACAGTAACCAACGGAGCCGGTATGACTGTGACCGACAGTGCCGGAAATAAGACGGAAGTCACCGCCGGAGGTGTCACCATTACGCCGAAGACACCGGGACCCGGCAAAACGAATGTTTCTTTAACCGCGGACGGACTGAATAATGGCGGCAACCAGATCCATAATGTAGAAAAAGGCACAGCCGATACGGATGCGGTCAATGTCAGCCAACTGAAGGCTCAGTCTTCTGATCTTATTCAAAAGGGCTTCGGTATCCAGGCGGAAGATGGACAAAAAGTGCATAAAGACCTCGGTAGTGATGTGGAAGTTGTAGGTGATGGAAAAAATATTACCACCAAAGTCGAGGGCGGCAAGGTCAAAGTGGCATTGAAAGACGATATTAATGTCAACAGTGTGACGACAAAAGACGCGGCAGGAAATACGACAGTAACCAACGGAGCCGGTACGACCATTACCGACAGCACCGGGAATAAGACGGAGGTCACCGCCGGTGGCATTACCATTACGCCGAAGACACCGGGACCCGGTAAGACAAATGTTTCTTTAACCGCGGACGGACTGAATAATGGCGGCAACCAGATCCATAATGTGGCAAAAGGTACGGCCGGTACAGATGCGGTCAATGTAGATCAGCTGAAAGACGAGATCGCAGCCAATGCGACCAAGCTGGTAGACGGAAAGAATACCACCGTTGAAGGCGACGGAACAGCAGCCAATCCGTATAAAGTCAATGTAAAAGATAACATCAATCTTGGTGAAAAAGGCGCGAACGGCAAAGACGGCTCCATCGGAGTCAACGGTAAAGATGGCTCTGCTGTGGTCATCAACGGCAAAGATGGCTCCATCGGTTTGAATGGCAAGGACGGCGCTAACGGACTTACCATTAAAGGTGGTGATGGTAAACCCGGCGTTGACGGAACGAATATCACGCGTCTGATCATCGAAGAAAAGAATGGTGATAAGCATGACGTCGCTACCCTGGATGATGGGCTCAAGTTTGCAGGAAATACCGGTACCGTAGCTAAAAAACTGAATGAAACCATGACCATCAAGGGCACCGGTACGAAGGCGGATACGGAATATGATTCTTCCAACATCAAGACCATGGTGAATAGCAACGGTGAAATGATTGTTGGCTTGGACAAGAACCTGAAAAGCGAAACTATTGTTGCTACAGGTAAAGACGGCAAAGATGGTAAAATCGGTATTAATGGTAAAGACGGCGTAACGACAAATATTTCCGTTACCCGTGATGGCAAGCCCGGAGTAGACGGCGCGCCGGGTACGACCACGACCCGTATCGTATACGAGAAACCGGACGGAAGCAAAGAAGAAGTGGCTACCTTAAATGATGGCATGAAATACGGCGGCGATACAGGAGCGGTCATCAAGAAGAAACTGAACGAACAGGTGAACGTCGTCGGAGGGATTACAGACACCAACAAACTCACCACAGAAGACAACCTCGGCGTCGTATCCGACGGCAATAACAACCTGAAAGTCCGCATGGCCAAAGACCTGAAAGGTTTGGAAACTGTGATGACAAAGACAGTTACTGCCGAGACAGGAAATATCACTACGGTAAATTCCGATACAGTGAATGCCAAGACTGTCAATGCCACGACCGTCAAGACGGGAGATACCACGATTAATGATAACGGACTGACTATCAATAACGGGCCTTCCATCACCAAAAACGGTGTAGATGCGGGAGATAAGAAGATCACCAATGTGGCGCCCGGCGATATTAGCCCGACCAGCAAAGATGCGGTGAACGGTTCCCAGCTGTTCCAGACAAACCAGAGCATCAGCAAGCTGGGGGACCGTGTGAACAAAGTTGGCGCTGGGGCAGCCGCCTTGGCATCCCTCCATCCGCTGGACTTCGATCCCGATGATAAATGGGATGTGGCAGCCGGTTATGGACATTACAGAAATGCCAATGCGGGGGCTATCGGCGTATTCTACCGTCCGAATGAAGATACCATGTTTAGTGTGGGAGGTTCCTTTGGCGGCGGAGAGAATATGGTGAATGCCGGCGTCAGCTTGAAACTGGGACAGGGCAACAATGTATCCACATCAAAAGTGGCAATGGCGAAAGAAATCAAAGACCTCCGTAAGGAAGTGGAACAGCTGCGCGGCGCGCTTGGCCAGGTCGTTCAGGGACAGGCGTTGGATCCGATGAAGATCAAGCTCTTCCCTGATGTACCGGAGAACCACTGGGCTTACGAATATATCGCCACCCTTGCGGGGAATGGTATCCTTGAAGGGTATCCTGACGGAAACTTTGGCGGCGACCGTATGATGACACGTTATGAATTCGGTGCTATTGTATACCGCGCGATGCAGAGAGGATTCGAAGTACCTGCTAGAATGCTCAAGGAATTTGAACCTGAATTGGAACGGTTCCGCGTGGACACGATTGCGCAGAACAAAGCAGGACAACCGACAATCGAACGTGTACGTGTTATTCACAATAGATAATCCTGTAAAATAATTTCCATGTAGTATGAAATCATGCCTCCATGAATATGCGATAGAATTCAGGAGGCATGATTTTCTATTGTCTATAAAGAAAGCAGGTGAACGATTTTGAAAATAAATGAAACGTCTTGCCCTTGCGGGTTTAGGAAGGCGCCGATTTCAAAGACGCTAAGCGGCGCATGAAGTTGTGATCATCATCGATGCTGTAGATCTTGGGGATACTCACTTGCGGGAGGGGGATGAAGAATACAGAATGAAATGTTTTCCTGTGTAACTACCCGATTTGCTGTTGCGGTTTAGTGTCTGATTTCATTTTACAACTAACCTTGTTTCTTAATTATTCATGATAGTTTTTAAAAAAGTGGAAATAAGATAAATTCTCTGCTATAATATTTAATTATTAGAAAAGCAGTTTTGTGTAACCTGCGGAATTTGTCTGTTAAAATCTGAAACCGGTTGTGTGACAGGGAGAGGTGAGACGGAGCGCGAAGGGTAAAACATGATAGCTCTTTTATATTTTTTATTTTCTTTAAATTGGGAGGAAAGTATGAATAAATTGGGAGGAAAGTATGAACAAAATTTACAAGGTCCTATGGAGTAAGGCAAAACATGCCTATGTCGTCACTTCTGAAGTGGCAAAGAGCCACACGAAAAGCGCTTCGGGAAAAGCAGTGAAAGCCGCTCTGGCAGCAGCTGTGGGGATGGGAGTCCTCATGGGTGGATACACGGCGAATGCGGCGGATACAACGACAGGTTCCGGCAGCGGCGTGGCGTATGGTACGGGCAGTGACGCGCCGAAAGCAGAAAATGTGGCCATTGGCAAAGGGGCAGGTATTTCCTATTCCAATGGTGCAAGTAACGCTACCGGTGATATTGTGGTAGGCAACGGTGCTAACATCAATAACTATGCCAGCCAGGGTGGCAGCATTGCCATTGGCAAAAATGCAAAAGTAGAAAATATGGCTGGCGGCGGAGAAGCCAGCTTTGCCTTTGGACAGACAACATTTAGCGGAAGTTGGTTCTCTTCTGCTAGAATTCCTGCTGATCCGACGAAGGTCGTAGGCAGTGTTGCTATCGGTGATAATACATTTGCCCGTACCGGTAGTACGATGATCGGTTCACATAATTACAAAGGCGCACTGGGGGATACCACGGTAGACAGCGCTTCTACGCGGACAGACGCGTTGAATGTCTATGCCACCACCATCGGTGCCAACAGTTTCAGCAATGGCGCTTTTACGACAAGTACCGGTGTCTATAATATTATTTCCAGCGAGTATAATGGTGGACGACTGGCAAATCCGGTAAAGAATTTAGGAGCCACCATTACAGGTTCTTTGAATAGTATTGAATCGAAAACATCAAATAATCGTTATGCTGGTATCGCTAATACTGTTACTGGTGTGGCAAACCGCACCTTTAATTCCAATGGATCTCTCATTTACGGTGCCGGAAATGAAATTACCAATTCCATCACCAATATTTCTGCACCATCTGATAGTGGTTCTTCTGCAAAAGAATTTGCTGATAAATTGAGAACTGCGATTACAGGTTCTAAAAGTGGCGGTGCCACTTTAGCTATTGGCGGTGGCAACAAAGCGGATTATACCCAGAAAACATCCATTATTGGCGTTAACAATACCGTGACCGGTACCAGCGGCAGTCCGAGTACCTACAACTCGATCACCGGTTAAATAATACAGCGACTAATATCAATCACGTCTCCGTCATCGGTTCTGAAAATAATGTGACCAATACAAATGGCGCTGTTGTCTTTGGGGATAAGAGAACACTGACAGGTGCCGACGGCAGCGTTGTCATCGGTTCGTCTCAAGCCGGTACCAGTACCAGTGTCAAGAATGCTGTAGCCATCGGCAGTGAAGCCAACGTGACCAAAGAAGGCGGTGTAGCGCTTGGCGCAGGTTCTGTGGCGTCCGTGGATAAAGGCGTTGCGGGCTATGATCCCGGAACAGGTACGAATTCCACGGATACATCTTCGGTATGGAAATCTACGCAAGCAGCTGTTTCCGTAGGCGATACGTCCAAAGGTATCACCCGCCAGATTACCGGAGTTGCAGCCGGCACAAATGATACTGATGCTGTCAATGTAGCGCAGCTGAGGAAAGCAAAAACATCCATCGTAGCGGCTGCTTCCACAGAAGTAAGGGCCGGGACGAATATTACGTCGGTGAATAAGACGGCAGATCCTGGGGACGGACATGCTATATACACGATCAATGCCAAGGATACGGTAGTAACCGGCGGCACGGCGACCTATGCCTCGAACGGTGCAGGTACTGCTACGCTGACAAACAGTGATGGAACGACAGCAACCGTCACCGGATTGCAGGACCGCTATACATCATCTGCTTCACTTAGCGGGGATACGTTGAACTTCACTCGTAATGACGGCAGCACCTATTCCGTTTCCGGCATCGCGTCTTCGCAGGATATCAAAAATGTAACCAATAAAGTAGGCGAACTGGGAACCCGTGTGAACCGTGTAGGAGCGGGCGCTGCAGCATTGGCAGCCCTTCATCCCCTTGATTTCGACCCGGATGATAAGTGGGATTTCGCAGCCGGTTACGGCAACTACAAAGATGCTCATGCCGTATCGGTAGGCGCATTCTACCGCCCTAATGAAGATACCATGTTCAGCGTGGGCGGTTCCTTCGGTGCCGGTGAAAACATGGTGAATGCCGGAGTTAGCGTGAAGCTGGGACAGGGCAACCATGTATCCACATCCAAAGTAGCCATGGCAAAAGAAATCGTCGATCTCCGTGATGAGAACAAGGACTTGAAGAAACGCCTGGATACCATGGAGCAGAAGATGAATTCTATTCTTGGCATCCTGGATATGGGTAAGAAGAAGGATTTCCCCGATGTGCCGGAAAACCACTGGGCTTATGAATATGTGGCTACATTGGCAGGAAACGGTATCATCGAAGGCTATCCGGACGGTGAATTCAAGGGTGACCGTTCCATGACCCGCTATGAATTTGCGGCGATGTTCTATCGTGCATTGAAGAATGGAGCGCCGGTAGATGACAATATGGATAGAGCCATGAATGAGTTCGAACCGGAACTCCGCCAGATCCGTCTGGATCGTATCCGTGTCGACCGCATTTCCGGCAAGGACAATGACAGAAACAAGGTAGAACGTGTCCGTGTCAACAGTGAAGACGATAAGGCGAAAAATGATTACCGCGATGTGTATGGTTCTCATATTTCCCCGAAAGCGTAATGGAAAGCAAGGGTAAGGAAATAACTTAAGAAACATAAAATACGGTACTCGTCAGATGTGATGGGTACCGTATTTTTGTATGACTGAGGATAAGCTGACGGTCAGGCGTCATCCGAAGCGAATGTGAAGGATCTGTACCCGTGGTGGGGAAAGTGGTAAGGCGTCATCCGAGTCATAGATTCTTCACTCCGTGCCATATTGCTGCTTTGCTGCTTTTTCACAAAGCATTCTTGCGTCCATTCAGAATGACGATTGGAGGAAGAGGATAAAAGCTATCAGCTGTGAGCTGTGAGCCGTTAGCTGTGAGTTAAAAGCCGAAGCATATGATTTCCATTAGGTGTCATACGAAACAACAGCAAAGGATTTGCTGTTGTAGTGAGGAAAACGTTAAACGTCATCCGAAGCGAACGTGAAGGATCTATACCCGTGGTGAGGAAAGCGGTAAGGCGTCATCAGAGTCATAGATTCTTCACTCGGTGTCATGTTGCTGTTTCCCGTTTTTCTCGAACAGCATTCTTGCGTCCATTCAGAATGACGATTGGGAGAAAAGGCGTCATAATGGGGGGAACGTTAATCGTCATCCGAAGCGAATGTGAAGGATCTATGCCCGTGGTGAGGAAAGTGGTAAGATGTCATCAGAGTCATAGATTCTTCACTCGGTGTCATGTTGCTGCTTCCCGTTTTTCCCACAAAGCATTCTTGCCACCGTTCAGAATGACGATTGGAGGAAGAAGATAAAAGCTATCAGCTGTGAGCTGTCAGCTATAAGCTGTTAGCCATTAGCCATTAGCTGTGAGTTAAAAGCCGAAGCATATTTTCCATTAGGTGTCATACGAAATATCAGCAAAGGATTTGCTGTTGTAGTGAGGAAAACGTTAAACGTCATCCGAAGCAAATGTGAAGGATCTGTACCTGTAGTGAGGACATCGGCAAGGCGTCATTCAGAGCAACAGCGAAGAATCTATTGCCGTGATAAGGAAGATGGTAAGTGTCATCCGCAAAATGGTGAGGCTGGGTGAAATATACCGCAGCAGCCAAAAAAGAAACACGATCTCCCGGGGCAGAGAAATTTATGGAAGAATTGGTAAAAACCGTAAAGCGTAAAATATAAAATAACAGGGTGCGGTCTTGTACTGTTATTAAAAAGGAAAAAGCAGGAGGGTTCTATGCTGGAGACATTAAAAGAAGCGGTGTGCGCCGCCAATCTGGAACTTGTGAAACGGGGTGTCGTGATCTATACATGGGGGAATGTGAGCGGTATCGACCGGGAGAAAGGCCTTATGGTCATCAAACCGTCAGGTGTGCCTTATGAGAGCATGACAGCGGGCGACATGGTAGCAGTCGATGTGGAGACGGGAGAAACAGTGGAAGGGAAATGGAAACCGTCTTCCGATACGGAGACCCACTTGGCGCTGTACCGCGCGTTTCCTGAAATCGGAGGTGTGACACATACCCATTCCGTCAATGCCACAGCTTTTGCCCAGGCGGGACTCGATATTCCTGCCCTCGGTACGACCCATGCGGATTATTTTTATGGGGATATCCCCTGCACAAGGGCGCTTACGGAAGAAGAAACGAAAAGCGCTTATGAGAAAAATACGGGTGCCGTCATTATAGAAACTGTGCGATGCCGCGGATACGAGCCGCTTGCCGTGCCCGGTGCTCTTGTACGGAACCACGGGCCTTTTGCCTGGGGGAAAAACGCGGCGGATGCTGTGTACCATGCGGTCGTCATGGAGACGGCGGCGGAAATGGCGCTGAAAACAAAATTATTGAACCCTTCGGCCTCGCTTCCCGCATACATCCTTGATGAGCACTACCAAAGAAAGCACGGCCCGAATGCGACGTACGGACAAGGGAAATAAGTGAAAAACAGAAAGGAAATGTTCTTGCCGGTATGAAGTTTCATCTTATTTTTCCGGCCGGAAATTTTTACAGCTCATGGCAGCCTCTTCGTATATGGAGATTTGACACGGATCTGCTGTGAGTTTTTTATTGTGCAGGCATATGACTGATTTTGCCATTCAATGTACAATCTGCGTGAATTGTCCATTAATGGACTTTATTTTGCAAATGATTATTGAATGTAGATACCCATGTGGGTATAATGGGGCCAAGAAAAGGAAATAGTACAAGAGCGGATGATAAAGGAGATGAAGTTCATGACAGCAGCCAATCATTATACATCGGCAGAATCAGAAAGAAGAGGCGCAGCAGGGAGCAGGCTGCCGATGAAAAGATTCTTCGGAAGGATGACGGCGGAATTGAAGGAGAGCAAGGTGGTTCTTCTCGTGTGGGGAGCATTCTGCACGATGCTTACCGTATCGTCTGCCATCGATCCGCTGGGAGGAGAAATGGTCCGGCAGGATCGCTCTGTTCCTGTAGTGACAGGAAATACATTCATTAAGGAATAAAACGGCTATCAGAAAGGCAGCGGGTGCTTATCCGCTGTTTTTTAGCGGATAGATGCCGGCAGATGAGCAATCGGGATGTTTCCCCCGATCAGAAAAGACAGAAATAGGAAAATACAGATTCTTTTTACGGTTGAGGGCAGGGATGCTGCAGGCGCGGCGGAACCGTTAAGCGTTATTCTGCGCAGTGAAGAATCCGTATCTATGATGAAAGAAGAGGGGAACCCGGGCGGTTTCTCTCTTTTGCAGTACGAAAAAAGCTTCCCGGTGAAAGGAAGCTTTTCATAGAGGTTGTGTAAGAAGCAACAATGAGCAGAAACGCCACGGCCAATGGCTGTCTCTTCTGTTTACGCTTCTATTGTATCTTGATGACAATTATTTGTCAAGCAAGAAAGTGACAGGAGATTAACAATCGAAGCGCGGAAATTTTATAAAGCTATATAGAAATATGTAGAAATGCAGATGAGGATGTGCTATAGTATAAAAAATTAATATATTTGCGAATGAAAAGGAGAAATAAGATGGGCATGATGAAAGAATTCAGGGATTTTGCTGTCAGGGGCAATGTGGTCGATATGGCAGTCGGCGTCGTTATCGGCGGCGCTTTCGGAAAGATCATATCTTCTCTGGTGGAAAATGTCATCATGCCGCCCATCGGAATGATTATGGGCGGTGTTGATTTCTCAAATCGGTTTATCAATCTGGGAAAAACACCGGTGGCTACACTGGCGGAAGCCAAAGAAATGAACGTGCCTGTCATCGCTTACGGACAGTTTTTCAATACAATCATTGATTTTCTGATCATCGCTTTCGTGATTTTCCTTGTGATCCGCCAGATGAACAGGGCTTTTCCGAAAGAAGAAGCCGCACCGGCGCGCACCTGTCAGTTCTGCAAAGAACCCATTGCCGATGATGCGACCCGCTGTCCACACTGCACAGCTGTTCTTGATGAAACAAAGTAATTTTTCTGCAGGATGCCTTCTCTGTTTTTGCGGAGAAGGTTTTTTACCGGTCTTTTCTTGACCCTGTTTCCGTTACAAACTATAATAAGAAAATATGCGAGCGTGGCGGAATTGGTAGACGCACAGGATTTAGGATCCTGCGCCTTGCGCATAAGGGTTCGAGTCCCTTCGCTCGCACCATTTTCCATCAGTCGAAAGACCGGCGGATTTTTTTATTGCAGTGAAAACCCCTTTTGACAATGCTTTGCCGGCAAAAGGGGTTTATTTTAAAACGGGATATGATTTTGAAATAGGATATAAAGAAATATTATAACTGCACCGGGACAATCAATTCCTGGGGAATGGGTTCTCCATCAGGATTCACGGCCGGTGTGAAGCTCCATTCTTTTACGGAATTTTCCGCATACCCGGAAAGGATTTTGAAATCGCTGCCCGGCAGATTTCCATCGTTATCTGCTTTCGGTTTGCCGTCAGTTTTTCCATCCGCCGTGATGTAGACGGAAACACGGATCACAGGATGGTTATTTCTTTCTATGGCTTCTTTCACTTCGGCAGACGCCTTCTTCATCGGACGGTCGGACGGAGCGGCCGGTGTGGAAACCATCATGGAAAGGAAGCGCACAGGAATGGATACGGCAGCGCTCACCGGCTTGTCTCCCAGTTTGGCGGGGTTGAAGCGCCAGCCTTCTACGCATCTCATAGCATATTCGTCAAGAACGACGGATCCTGCGCTTTGGGTGACAACGGCATCAGCGGGGATCCCGTCTTCCGTGACGGTCATCCGGATGACTGTGGCGGAAGAATGAGGAAGGGATTCCATGGCGGCATGGACGGCACCGCTCTGAGGAAGCATGGGATTGCTTTTCAGACTTGGCTTTGTCTGCATTTCTTCTGTGAGCGGAACGCCGTTCTTGTCAAGGAAATATCCTCCCTGCGGAACCGCTGCCTGGGAAATGCCGGAAGAAAGAAGGAGTGCTGCGGATAATGAGATTAATATTCTTTTCATAGTGACCTCGTTTTCTTTAAAATAAAGTACATTTACATTTTAATGGATGGAGCGGAAAAAAGAAAGTTAACCACGGCAGAAAAAATGAAACGGAAAAAGGACGTTTTTCCTTCCAAAGAAGTATCTTTAGATGATTAAAGCAGTGAATTATGATACAATATACATAAATATAAAACGGTTATTTTTTATTTTTCAGCAGTGTTTCTGTGGATTTTTGGGGTTTACGGAAATTTTTGCAGTTCCCTCTTTATGTATTGGAAATGCGGAGAACCGTTTTCGTATTTCTTTGGTCGTGTTTTTATTTGGAATCAGGTTTTGCGGGATTGAGGGAGGATAGATGACGGAGATAGAAATGTTCCGCGGCGCGATGATTGGCGGCGCCTGCGGAGATGCTCTGGGGTACCCTTTGCAGGAGCTTTCTGTCTGTCGTATTCAGCACAAGTACGGGCCCTTTGGCCTGCGTACGCTTGTGCGGAACGGGCAGTGCGGAAATCTGGCGCCGGTGACGGGAAATACGCAGATGGAACTGGCCACGGTAGACGGACTTCTGTGGACAGATGCAAAGAAATTGGAAGAAGCAGAAGGGCTGTACCGCGGCTATATGCGCTGGTTTTACAGCCAGACGGGGGAGGAACCGCGGCGCGGGCAGCGTACATGGATGAGACGGCAGCCTCATGAACGGGAGATCTGCCTTGTGCGGGAAAAATTCATGCATGCCCGCCGTAAACCGGAAGAAGGTCTTTTGAATGCGTTTTCCGGGGAAACGATGGGGACAACGAAAAATAAGGTAAATGAAAGCAAAGGCGGCGGCGCGCTGACAAGAGTGGTACCTATCGGGCTCCTTTATGCCGGCGACAGTAAGACAGCTTTTAATGCCGGCGTAAGGGCGGCGGCTTTTTCCCACTCGACTCCTGTCGCCTACTATGCGGCAGGGGCGGTATCGGCACTGATTGCCTGCCTTGCTGACGGAATGACGCTTCCCAAGGCTATTGAACGGATTCACGGGCTTTTGAATAAAACCCATCGGACCGACAGCATTACCACGCTTCTTTCTGCGGCGCAGCAGCAGGCTAACGACCAGCCTGCCGGAAAGGGGAATGTCTGGGCGTACATCGACAGTATCCATTCTCTGGGAAGCGGCGATCAGGCAGATGAAGCTCTGGCGATAGCCGTATATGCTGCCCTTGCTGTGGATGATCCTGTAGATGCGATCATCGCCGCGGCGAACCATAACGGAAACAGCCCGATTACGGCAGCGCTGACAGGAGCCATAGAAGGTGTCCGCTTCGGCGCAGATTTTCTTCCGAATTACTGGAAGGATCTGGTGGAAGGGGAAGAAATCATTGCCGGTCTGGCGGATAAACTGTACCACCTGTATGAAAAGCGCCTGAGAAGAGAAAAGGCAAAACAGAAAACAAAAGTTAAAACGGCCGGATCTGAAAAAGGGAAAATAAAATCCGGAAAACCGGCAGAGGAAAAGCCCGCTGAAGAAAAGCCGAAAAGAAAGCGCACAGGAAAAACGGAAGCGGCCGGTGTGAAAGAAGCGGAAGAAACGGTAAATCGGAAGGCCAAAAGATCACGAAAAGCGAAAACCGCAAAAGCGTAAAAATAGAAAAGGGAAGAAAGAGAACATTCCTGCTGCCGGCAGCGAGTGTTTTTCTTTTGTGGCAGATAAGAGTTTCCTCTGCGGGGCTCTTTTTTGACGGGCAAATTTCTTTTCCTTGTTATTTCTTCTTCCATCCCTTATACTTCTTTCATGGTTTAATGAAAGGGGACTGTAATGAAGAGGATTTTTATTTCTCTTTTCTTTTTTGCTTTTATGTGGACCGCTGCCGGGGCGGATGCTTCTCCGGAACTTCTTTTTGTCCGCTGGCCGGCGAATCCGGATGCGGTGTGGTATTCTTTCCGCATCGTGCCTGTGACACAGCATTTCGGACGGAAAGAAATGCGCCCGCCGATTTATGAAGACGGTCATGTTTTCCGTGACAGTGTGATGATTGAAAAAGAAATTACAGACAGCTATGACGGACCGGGGATCCTCTGCTGCCAGGTGAAAGCCATCGGTCTGGACGGGCAGAGCATTTCCGCCTATTCGGCACCTGTGCCGATGGAAAAGGCCGCGCAGGAAATGGAACGGTACGCGCCGAAGATCCGCGTGAAATACCATGAGCAGAACGGTACGGTTCTTCTTTATCCGGCGTATTCTTTTGTGAAAATTCCCCACGCGGTTTCTTATGAAGTGGAAATCACTGATGAAGAACCGGAAAATCCTGACGGCTGTGAACCGTCTGTCCATCGAATTTCGCAGGGGATTGTTACAATCCCCGAACTTTTTGACGAGCTGCCGCGGCAGGGAACGGTCTGGTGGCGTGTCCGCGGTCTTGATGAAAATGGCGGACCTGTAGGCGTATGGAGCGAAGCGGAAAAGATTGTGAATGATCCCGCGGAAAACTGGGAAACCGGCATTCTTGGAGACAGTATCAGCCACGGCGGCGGAAGGATGTCTTACAGTCCGGCGGACTGGCCTTACAATTATGCGTACTACCTTGATTTTCCTACGATAAATATGTCCCGGAGCGGTGATAAAACGGACGACCTTCTCCGGCGGTTCGATGCAGATGTCCTCCCTTTCCATGTACGGTACCTTCTCATTATGGGTGGAACAAACAATCTGCGCTGCGGGGGAACGGCGGAAGAGGTCATTTCTGACCTGGAAGCTCTTCAGGAAAAATGCAGGGCTAATGACATCAAGCCTGTCCTGCTTACCATTCCTCCGATCGCCCCGGAACGGATTTTGAAATATTACCATCAGCCGACGGCGGAAAACTGGAAAGCGGAATTTGACAAAGTGAACGGCTGGATACGGACGCAGACCCATATCGATACGGCAGCGCCTTTTGCCATGTATGAAGACATGCCGGAAAATTTTGCGGCGGACGGCCTTCATCCCGACAAAGAAGCAAAAGAAAAAATGGGGAAAATAATCAATGAAAAATTTCCTGAAATAAGAAAAAAGATCTCTGAAACGAAAATACAAAAATAAGAAAAAGACTCCGAAAAGAGTCTTTTTCTTATGAAAGGAAATAAACGGATAGCCGGCTTCTATCATCTGTAAGCTGACAGCTTTTTCGTCTTTTGATAAAAGCGGCACTTACGGTAAGATGTCATCCGAGTCATAGATTCTTCACTCTGTGCCATCATTCCGTTTTCCGTCTTTCTCACAAAGCATTCTTATCCCCATTTAAAATGACGTTAAACAGACGGTACAGCCAGGTTTATAATGAGAGAAAACGTTAATCGTCATCCTGAACGAATGTGAAGGATCTGTTACCGTGGTGAGGGAAACGGTAAGAAGATAAAAGCTATCAGCTATGAGCTGTCAGCTACAAGCTGTTAGCTGTGAGTTAAAAGCCGAAGCATATGATTTCCATTAGGTGTCATACGAAACAACAGCAAAGGATTTGCTGTTGTAGTGAGGGGAGCGTTAATCGTCATCCGAAGCAAATGTGAAGGGTCTGCCACCATGGTGAGGAAAACCGGTAAGATGCCATCCAGGGTGGCAGCGAAGAATCTGTTGCGCAAATGAAAGAAAAGGAAACCATACTGCTTAGCACATACTGCATATTATATGTATTATAGATATATAGTAAGATACTTTTTAAGGTATTTGTATGGGAACCGTAGATTTCAGGTTTGAAGCAATTAAGAAATAAAAAGACTGAAATTTGTCAAAATCTAATAATTGTGGTACACTGAAGTTGCTAAAAAGGCAGTCCTTCTTTTTTAGTGCGGAGATTCAGAAAACAGGCAGAGGAAACACGGTCACTCGAGCGAGATTTTCTGATTCCTGCTGAGCTAAGGACGCAAAGTTTTTTCTCAAAGGAGGAAGAATCATGAAAAAGATTCTCGCAATCGCAGCAGCAGCTGCACTCACCGCAGGCGTATCCGCATACGCTGCAAATCCGTTCTCTGATGTATCCCCTGATGACTGGGCTTATCAGGCAGTATCCGATCTTTCCGATCAGGGCGTTGTAGAAGGCTATCCGGACGGTACATTCAAAGGCGAAAGAAACATGACCCGTTATGAACTGGCGCAGGTTATTGCCCGTCTGATGGCTCGTGAAGACCAGCTGAATGCAGAACAGAAAGCAACCCTGGACAAACTGGCAGGGGAATACGCAGATGAACTGGCAAACCTTGGTGTCCGCGTAAGCAACCTGGAAAAGAAAGTCGGCAATATTTCCTGGTCCGGCGATGCCCGCATGCAGTACCAGCATAACCTTGATGGAGCTAAAGATCATACGGATGCTTGGACAGGCCGTTTGCGCATCAATGCGGACGCCCAGGTCAATGACCAGGTCGTTGTTTCCGGTCGTTTCGTATCTGAAATGAACTTCAAGGATAATAAAGATGCCAATACCATCATGGACCGCATCCATGCACGCTGGACACCGAATGACGCTTTCTACATGGATCTCGGCCGCCAGGGTGTGGCACTGGACCAGACCGGCGTGTTCTGGGATGAAGATGGAAGATTTGACGGCGTTGTAGCAGGTTATGATAATGGTAAATTCGGCGCTGAATTCGGTTATGGCCGTTTCCAGGACGCTGAGCGCAGCATGGATACCTATCACTGGGAAAACAGTGCGTCCATTGAAGCCTGGTATGGCAAGCTGACCGGGCACTTTGGCGAGTCTTCCATGCTTTCTGCTTTCTATTTAGACAATGTACAGGGACTCAATGGAAGTAGTGTAGCTCCTGCTTACAAGGGAGCACATATTTATGCTTGGGGTGCCGGCGCAACCATCGGACTGGGCGATTCCGGTCTGAGTATTGACGGTGATTTTATCCAGACCAAGGGTAATCACGAGTTCGGACATGGCAATCTGTGGACAGCCGGACTGAATTATGGCGAAGTGGATTTGAATAAACCGGGCAGCTTTACCCTCGGTGTTCACTATGTAAGAGCTGATGCAGGTTCTTATCTCCTCGGCAACTCCGCTTTGGACATGACGGATCAGCTGGAATATGGCTGGGACAATGGTGCAGGCGTGAAGTTCTGGACAGCAAAAGCAGGTGTTGCTGTACAGAAGAATGTAGAACTGGACGCTTACTACAACTTCGGCGCGAAAACATATGACAGCCAGGCGGAAAATCCCGCGAATACATGGGGCGTTGAACTGAACTACGCTTTCTAATTCGTGATTGTAAGCTAACAATAGAAGACCTCTTCGGGGGTCTTTTATTTTGCGAAAAATGGCTGTCGGACAGGAACGCCTGTTTCCATCCGTTTGTGGGACGTTTTTCATTCTTCGGAACAGCCTGTTTCCTTTTTATTTCATTCGAGTAACAGATTCTTCGTGTTCGCTTCGGATGACGCTTACCGTCTGCCGTCATTCAGAACGGTGGTAAGAATGCTTTGTGGGAAGGACGGGAAACGGAGCAGTGGCATGGAGTGAAGAATCTGTTACCTTGAATGACATCTTACGGTTTTCCTCACCACGGGTATAGATCCTTCGCTGTTGCTCTGAATGACGCCTTGCCGATGTCCTCACTGGAGGTACAGATCCTTCATGTCCGCTTATGATGACGCTTAACGTTTCCTTCATTATGACGTGTTTTCCCAAAATCGTTATTCAGAACGGTGGTAAGAATGCTTTGTGGGAAAGACGGGAAACGGGACAGTGGCACAGAGTGAAGAATCTATTGCGCTGATGACGCCTTACCGTCTTCCTCACCACAGGCATAGATTCTTCGCTGGCGCTCGTATTATTAAGTAAGTCAAGCAAATCGCTTGATCAT